>CESD01016762.1_pt1 | contig 69953 bp, 69 predicted proteins | sample 531191 | NCBI WGS metagenome assembly CESD01 (sample SAMEA2622021, study PRJEB7988) | marine metagenome | biome: marine biome (ENVO:00000447); feature: deep chlorophyll maximum layer (ENVO:xxxxxxxx); material: "saline water (ENVO:00002010), including plankton (ENVO:xxxxxxxx)" | depth 188 m
TAGAATTAAAGTTCCTGATGGATATGGCCTAGGGATAGAAGTTGACGAGAAAGCATTAAGTGATTACACAGTTGGGAATATGATCACCATTAGTAACAAATCAGATGGACAAAGAATTTTTTAGTTTTTATTTATGAAAAAAAGTCTAGGACAAAACTTCTTAAGGAATAAAGATATTACAAAAAAAATTGTTCAACTTGCTGACTTTTGTACAAGTATAGATATATTAGAAATTGGTCCAGGAGATGGTGCGTTAACAGACGAATTATTAAATTTTTCAGGAAAAATCACCCTATTAGAATATGATAAAGATCTAATAAAACCACTAAATAATAAATATGGTGGATCTAACGTTAAGATTATCCAAGGAGATGCAAGGAATTTTATTATAGATGTTGATAATAAAATCAACATCATAGGTAATTTACCCTATTATGCATCAAATATAATTATTAGAAATTTCATGTTTCAAAACAAAGTAAATTCAATGGTATTTACAGTTCAAAAAGAAGTTGGAGAAATGATAGTTGCTAATGATGGGAAAAAATCTTTTCTTAGCGTACTTATGCAAACATATTGTGATGTTAAAGAATTAATGATTATAAAAAATGTTGAATTTTACCCGATACCAAAAGTTGATTCTATGACAATAAAATTGATACCTAAATCAATAAATAAAGACGATGATTATATAAATTTTATTAGAGGTTCATTTTCAAATCCAAGAAAAAAAATTTCTAATTCTATCTCTATGGGATTAAATATAACGAATGATCAAACAAATTTAATACTTGATTCAAATAAAATTGATCAAAATTTGAGACCACAGCATTTATCATTAAATCAATGGAAAAATTTATACAAAAGTTATAAGAATTTAAATGTTTAGCCTACAAAGTTTTGCAAAATTAAATTTGGGATTAGATGTCATAAAAAAAAGAAATGATGGATTTCATGATATTTCGTCAATTATGTGCAAAATCAACTTATGCGATCAAATATATTTTCAAGAATCTAATAAAAATGAAGTTTTTCAAGAAGGTATTACTATGGAAAAAAATATTGTTTTCAAGGTACTTGACTATATGACAAAAAAATATTCACCTAGTAAAAAATTAAAAATTATCATTGAAAAAAAAATACCATATTCTTCTGGTATGGGAGGAGGCTCCTCAAATGCAGCAACTGCAATTCAGGGAATAAATAAGTTATTGAAATTAAATCTAGACAGTAAGGAGAAATTTGATATTGGATTAAAATTTGGATCAGACATACCTTTTTTTCTATCAAACTCATCAGCTTTAATTTCTGGTAGGGGAGATAAAATTCAATTCATAAAAAATCCTAATATATTAGATTTCATAATTATCTATCCTTTTTATCAAATTGAAGATAAAACAAAAAAAGTATTTGAAAAAATCAATAAATTATCTAGTACAGAAAATCAGTTAGATTTACTAAAAAAAATCAATTCAGGTGTCCAACTAGAAGGACCTTTTCATAATTCTTTAGAAGAACCTGCAATGGAAGTTTTCTATAACTTAGAAAGCATCAAGCATAAGATCGAAGACGTTACTTCTAAAAAACTTTCAATGTCTGGCGCTGGTCCTACATTATATTTTGTAGAAAATTCTCAAAATGATAGATTGGAAATTATTAATGAAATCAAAAAACTAAACCTAAACATTCAACTATTTAATGTAAAAATAATATGATCTTATACAACATATCTTTATCAGTTATATTGTTATTTACTAATTGGCTTTTTGTTTCTTCATATGTAAATATTAATAAATTTTTTTCGTATGACTCAAATAATCCTAAAAAAAGTAATATTCTTCTAGTAAATATAATTACATTTACCTTCTTAATAATTTCATATTTTTTAGCAAATATATTTTTTCAATTTCAATCGATAAAAAATTATGATTTTTTACCTTACTTTTTTACTCAAGTATTAATTTTATGGTTGCTCTGTTTATATGGAATTTATTTGTATGTTTTTGAAAAATTAAGGTTTTACCATATCTTAATTATTGTCTCAGTATCAATGCTGATTATAAGCTATATTTATCCACTGTTATTATCTATTGCTTTTGATAAATATGAATAAAACTATGACAGATTTTGAAATAATTGATGATGTTGACTTACTAAATACTTTAGATTCAGGTCAATCTTTTGCATGGGAAAGAATATATGAATCTGAAAAAACATATTTTAAAGGATTCTTTAGAGATACAGAATTATTAGTAAGCAGAAATAAAGATAAAGTAATAGTTAAGATAATAGGTGGAAAAAAAGAAGATGGTATAGACTATCATTTTCATCACTATCTAGGTGATGATCCAACTAAACTTTCTGGATTTTCTAATTTGTTGCAAGATGATGTGATTAAACCTGTCATAGATAGATACCCAAAAATTAGAATTTTGAAGCAAGAACCATGGGAGTGCATCGTTGGTTTTATAACTTCATCATGTTCTAATTTAGAAAGAATTAAATATCATATGAGTTTACTTCGAAAGATTAACAATGATGTTTTTCCCGATCCTGAATCTATATTTTTATTGGGAGAGAATAAGTTAAGAGAACTAGGTTTTGGTTTTAGGGCTCCATATATCATAAATATTTCTAAAGCTTTAATTGATGAAAAATTCACCATAAATGAATTAAGTAAAAATTCTTATTTAGACTCTTTGGAATTACTAACATCAATAAAAGGTATTGGAAGAAAAATAGCTGATTGTATTTTGGCATATTCTTTTGATAAAAAGGAATCATTTCCTGTTGATAGGCATGTATTAAACGGTTTAGTTAGGTGGTATAAATATCCCAAAAAAATCAACCCTATAAAAGCTAGTGATAAAGCCAGAAAAAAATTTGGTGATATGTCTTCGTATGCTCAACAATATATTTTTCATAGACAAAGACTTGCTAGCAGAGCTCAAATGTGGGGGGGTACACACAAAGAATTTGCTATAAGCAGTGATATAAATTAGATATAAAATCTTTTGAAATATTTAATTCTTTGATATCAAGTATTTTTTTTGATTTTAATGTTCTATATATTTCAAAATAAGAATTTAAGGTTTTTAATTCCTTTTTAGAAAGACCAATGTTATTTATCATTTCTAATTTTAATTCATCGTCTACTTCAATTAAAGCAAAAAACAATTTCTCATATATAGTAGATTGATTCCAAGATGATTCATGAATAAAACTTATCTTACTCAAAAAATTCTCAGGAAAAATCATATTTTTATAAATTGGAAAACTAGATTCTATTAATATTTTTTTGATGTTTTTTTCTTTGACTAATTTAACGATTTCATTAAATTTTCTATATTTTGAAAGCGTATTAATATTTTCTATTGATTCTTGAATATGTTTTTTTGTTTCAGAATGATAATTAAAGCCTAATCTAGTTTTATACTTTATAGCCCTAAAAATCCTAGTTGGATCATCAAGGAATGATTTGTTATGAATTATTCTAATAATTTTTTTCGATAAATCCTTTTGACCATTCAAGGGATCAATCAAATTGAGATTAGATTTTTGGATTTCTAAAGCAATAGAATTAATAGTAAAATCTCTTCTATACAAATCAAGTTGTATATTTGATTTTTCCCATTTAGGCAAACTCCCTGGATTTATATATATTTCCTTTCTTGAGTGGGCAATATCAATAGATAATGAATTATTTAAGATTAATTTATAGTTTGGAAACCCGTGAACTTTATTTAATTTTATTCCTAAATCAGATGACATATTATTGGCAAAATCATCAATGTTTCCATTAACTACTAAGTCTAGATCAATTGATTCGTTGACATTTCCGTTAATAAAGTCTCTAACAAACCCTCCAACAATATAAATATCAATATTGTTAGAAGATATATAGTGCCTGCAATAATCTATAATAATGTTAAGATTATTATTAGATTGAATAAAGCTATTAAGTTTTTTTTGGTTAATATTCAATTTGATTTATATATTTATAAATTATTTTACGATAAAGGACTTAATCATGAGTGATCATAATGTAAATGTGTTTTTTGATTATACTTGCCCTTGGGTCAGACAAGCAGGTTTTTGGTTGATAGATCTAGAAAACAAATCAAAGATTGATATCAACTGGAAACCATTTTTACTTGAACAAATAAATTCAGATAATAGCGAAGAATGGAAAGCTTGGAATCAAAACTTAGATCAGTATTTAAGTAGAGGTATTTGGCCGCATTTAGGAGGTATTGCAGCTAGAAATATTTCAAAAGAAGCTGGATATGCTTTTATGAAGGCAATCTTTGAAAAAAAACATGTAGATAGAGAAGATGTAAGAAGTCGAGAATATATAATTGAACTGGCTAAATCTTTAGATATTTATTCTGAAAATTTTGAAAATGATATTGATTCAAAAGATTCTTTAAATTATATTTCTGAATCTCATACAGAAGCTGAAAATAAAGGAATTTTTGGGACTCCCACGATAGAGTTTGAAGATGGTAATACTGTTTTCCTTAAGACGTTTACTCCTCCCGAAAGTGATTCAATACAGTTTTTTGATGCTCTAAAGATACTATCAACAAATAATACTTATTTTGGTGAATTAAAGAAACCTCAACCACCATGGCCTAAACAACATCAAATATGATTAATGAACTTATAGAACAATTTATAAAAGAAGATTATGAAGAATTTAAAATTGCTCTTACTCATAGTTCTTTCGTAAATGAAAATAATGATAAAAATATTAAATCAAATGAAAGATTAGAATATTTAGGTGATTCTGTTATTAGCTATGCTGTAAGCAACTATTTATATCATACATATCCAACTATTGCAGAAGGGGAGTTGTCAAAAATAAGATCGGAAATAGTTAATCAAAAGTCTTTATCAGAATTTTCAAAAAATCTTGACTTAGGCTATTATCTAATCTTAGGTAAGGGTGAAGAATCAAATAATGGTAGAAATAAAACATCTACGCTATGTAATCTATTTGAAGCAGTAATTGGTTATATGAGTATTGAAATTGGTATAAATAAAACAGAAAAATTATTAATAGATGTTTTTAAGGAAAAGATTGAAACAATTTATAATTCAAAATCCTATTATGATTCTAAATCTTTACTTCAAGAGAAATTACAAGAAGAAGGTATTGATTTACCAGATTATGTTTCTTCAGAGTTAGAAGATGGTAATTTTAATGTCGATTTATTTATTCAAAATAAACTAATTACATCTACCAAAGCAAGAAGAAAAATTGATGCAGAAAAATCCGCTGCTCAGATTGCTTTAGATACTTACATTAACAAAGATGAAAAATGATTGAAATATTTTTATTTCTAGTTGTTTTTTATGGTTTGTTCTCTATTGGTTTTACCTACAATAATATTTTTAACAAAAAGTTATATATTGGAATAAATGAAACATTAATTGGATTTATACTTTTTGCAATATCTGGGACGATATTTTCTTTTTTAACATCAAATATATTAGATAATTCAGAATCTTGGAAAATATCTTTTGGTCTACTAATAATATTTTCAATAATTTTTATAATTAAGAATTCATCTTATATTTTGTTTTTCAAAAGATTCTTAACTACAAACAATATAATTTTTAGTCTGATTTTTATCTTTGTTGCAGTTCTTAGAATGAGTAATTCAGACATTTTGCATACCGAAAAGATTATGGAATTCATGATGTTGTCATCAACTATGTCTTCTAGTTCGATTATTTCAGAAGATTTATGGTTTTATAATAATTCTATTTCTTATTATTCATTTGGATATTTTATTTATTCATCCATACCATCTATTTTTAATTTAGATAGTGCATATGCTTATAACTTAGTTCTGCCATCTGTTATTTCATTAACTTATTTATCTTTAATAAATTTACTTGAGTTTGTAAGTCATATAAAGAAATCAATTATTTTTCTCATACTCTTCATTTATATGATTTTTTTAGGCCCATTGGCAACAATACTTGAACTAGTTAACCACTTAGGCCTTGGAAGTGATTATTTTTACAAATTTATAGACATAGAAGGTATTACAAAAAAAGAATCAATTGAGTTATTTTGGCCAAATGATAATTGGTGGTGGTTCTCTATTTCCAGAATTATTTCATTCAACAAACCTGATATATTTTATTCTGATTATACGATTAATGAATTCCCTAGTTTCTCAATAATTTTAGGAGACATACATCCACATATTCTGGTTCTTCCATTTGTTATTTTATGTTTTTCTTTTATTTTTTTTCTTTTCAAAAATCAAAGCTTTACTAGGATAAATATATTTTGGATAAATATTACTTTTATATTTTCAGTTCTAATTAATCCTTGGTACTCTGTTGTTATACTTTGGTATCTTTTTTCAAATATTATTTTTCTATATAAAACTTTTGACAAAAAAGAAAAAAAAATAATTATAAACATAATAATTATTTTGATTATTGAATTGATACTATTTGTGATTTTATTTAATCCTGGCAATCAATTAGTTTTTCCTTACATTTCAAATGTTAAGATTATTTCTAGATTTCATCACCTTTTTCTTTATTGGGGGTTTTCATTCTTAACAATTTCTATTTCAATTTCATACATTATTTATAAAAACAAAATTTATTTTGAATTATTAAGATATTTTCTTGTTACTCTTGCAATATTGCTTTCTATACCTTTGTTTTTTTCTGATATTTATCTAAACTTAGAACTTTTTATTAATTTACTATTGAATAATTTCTTCTTTGCTTTTCTGATTTCAGCTTCAATAATTCTCATAAAAAACTCTCAAATTGAAAAATCTATACTAATTTTATTGTTTTCATCTTTGATAATAATTGTAGGTTCTGAATATATTTATGTCGTAGATCATTTCAACAATAGAATGAACACAGTGTTTAAGTTTTATTTTATAAATTATCTAATACTAAATTTAATTTCACTCTACTTTATATTTTTATTTATTAATTCTTTTACTATTTCAAAAAGACTTATATTAGTTTCATTGATTTTCATCTTATTTATCCCATCATTATGGTGGTCTGTATCTGCAATAAAAACACGAAGTTCAGATAATATTGGTTCATTTGGTCTAAATGGTTTAGATTATTTGAGTGAAGATGATATTGAAGCAATTCAATTTATCAAAAACAATACAAATAAAAATGATATTGTTTTGGAGGGAGTTGGAAAATCTTACACAAAATCAAATATATTATCTTCATATACCGGTAGATCAACTTTATTAGGATGGATAAATCACCAGTTACAGTGGAGATCTGAAACTTCAGAAATTATTGCACTTGATAATGCAATAGAAGAATTTTATAAGAATCCTCTAACCAGTAATCTTATATTAAATAAATATAAAGTAGAATATATCGTATTATCAACTTATGAAAAAAAACGATATGATCTTAATAATGATGATCAATTTAGATCATTTAAGTTAATTTTTGAAAATGATTATTACAAGATTTTTAAAGTAAATGATTGAATTATTTAAGAATCGAAGTTATTCGATTATCTATATAGGAATTTTTCTTTTTGCAGCCATATTAAGATTTATAGATTTAGGTAGCAGAGCTGTTCATCATGATGAAAGTTTGCATGGTTTTTTTTCATATGCAACTTCAATTGGTCAGTATTACCCTCATAATCCGCTGACTCATGGAATGTTTTTATTCAATAGCCTTTCAGCAACATTTTGGATTTTTGGAAGCAATGAATTTTTACTTAGATTACCTTTTGCAATTGTTGGATTACTAATTGTCTTATTTCCTATGATTATTCGAAAAGAAATCGGTGATAAGTCTACATTATTAATTGCAGGATTAATATCTATATCTCCATCTTTAACTTATTTTAGTAGATTTGCTAGAAATGATATTTTTATGAGTGCAATAATTATTTTATTATTTATTTCTATATATAAATATTATCTTTCTAAAAATAATAATTGGTTATATTTCTTAATCTTCATAGTATCTTTGGGTTTTACTATCAAAGAAACTATGTATCTGAATATATTAGGTATCTTAATTTTTTTATTTTTGGTATCAATAAAAGATTTATTAAGAGTAATATTGTCAGGAATCCATATTAGCGAAATAAACCATATCACAAAATTATTCTTGATTTTATTATTAATAGTCATACCTCTTGGCGCCCCAATGTTTTCTGTTTTTCAAAGTTCAATTGGAGTAATTCTTTCAACTCCTGATAGTTACCCTGGTGTTCCCCCTGGACTACCTGTTGGAAATGGGGTTTTTGTATCTATTATTATTACTTTTATACTTCTAGGGATTTCTAATTTTTTTGGTCTTATTATAGATAAAACTGTTTGGATTAGATCTTTTTCAATTTTCTTGATTGTATTTTTTCTAATGTTTACAACCTTTTTTATAAATCCTTCAGGATTAATTACTGGACACTGGCAGTCACTTGGTTATTGGTTATCTCAACATGATGTTGCTAGAGGCAATCAGCCTTTGTATTATTATTTTATATTGCTTTTTACTAATGAATTCTTAGTATTTTTGATCGGTCTTCCTATTTCATTGTTCTATTTATTCAAGGGTGCTTTCTTTGAGAAATTATTATCTTTTAATGCTTTGTTTTCCCTAATTGCTTTCTCTATGGCAGGTGAAAAGATGCCTTGGCTTGTAGTAAATTTGGTTATTCCTTATATATTTTTAGTACCTTTATTTCTCTCGAAAATAATTAATTCTATCAATCTTAAGTTAGAAAGGATTTTTATTAGTTTAGTTGCTTCATCTGTCCTTTTTTATCTAACGATTAAGATTTTATTTACTGATTATTCAAATAATACAAATTATTTATACTTTGATTTGATTTATGTAATAGTAGCTTTATTATTGGTTCTATTTGCAATCTCATTAAAAAAGTTTATAAGTTTAGTAGACCTATCTAAGTCATTATTAATTGTTATATTCATTTCTTTTACACTTCTAACTATAAAAACAACAAATAAAGTTATTTTTGATCTTTCTGATGAACCTAGGGATATGCTTATTTATACACAATCTTCTCCTGCTCTGCATAATCTATACGATGAAATAGAGGAGTCATACATAAAAAAAGATAAACTAATTGTTGGTATTGATACTATGGATGGTTTTGCTTGGCCATGGATGTGGTATCTGAGAGAACATAAAAATGTAGTTTGGATCAATGAGCTCAATATAGATAAACATGATTATGATTATCTATTAATAAATCAAAAAAACTTTGAAAAATTATCATCAGAATCACTTAGTAATTATAAATTCAAAAGAATAATAGCTCACAGGAAATGGTTCCCTGAAAGCATATACAGAAATAAATCAACATCTGATTTCTTTAAGATTATAACCAGCAGCAAATCAAGAGCTAAAATTTCGAATTATATAATGAATAGAAATTTTGAAACAAGAATTGGTTCAACTAATTTTGTATTACTAAAGTCAAACAATTTTGAATCTATTGAATAATTTTAAAAACATTAACAACTTATTTTCCATAATATTTTCATTACTCTTTATTTTTGGAGTTTACAAAATTGTTAATGATTTCAACTCTATAATTGATAATATTTCAAAAATCAGTTTTTCAATTTTATTTGTTTCAACATTAGTTTATTTCACTTCAGTTATATTAAGATATATTAGGTGGAAAATAATATATAAAGAGCTCTTTGAACAATATAAATTCAATATGTTGAATGAAACCATAATTGGTTACATGGCAAATAATATTTTCCCTTTTAGGCTTGGAGAGCTATACAGAGTAAATAGAATCGTCAATTCTGAAAAAAATAAATTTACTCGAGTTCTATCAACTATATTTACTGAAAGATTATTCGATGTAATTTCATTAGTTATCATAATGATTTTTGCATTTCCTTTTATAAAAGAATTTGATTTTAAGTTGTTTCAAATAAAAAACAGTTTTATTATAATTTTGCTTTTTTTATTACTTTTAATTTTTGTTTTTTTATTAAGTAGACTTAATTTTTTTCGAATACTTTTATCTAAAATACTAGTTTTTTTTCAAGATATTTTATCTTTTTTTTATGAGTGTAAATCAATAAATAAATATATTAAAGTCTTTATTTTTTCATTACTTATATGGATTGTTGAAAGTATTGTATATTTTATAATAGCCGACTACTTTATTACTAACATATCTAGAATAGAATTATTTTTTATGATTCTTGTAGTTTGTTCAATAACAAACCTATCTGGAGTAATCCCTTCATTACCTGGAAACTTAGGAAATTTTGAATTTTTTGGTACATTGGCATTTATTGCAATGAACGTATCATCTGATATTGGTGCCACTATAATTATTATTGTTCACTTAGTTTTATTTATACCTATTTCAATTCTTGGATTTATAATATTAGCAACAAAAAAATTACCTACTAAGAAAACTTAAATGAAAATATGTATCATTGGTGCAGGAATTGCTGGTTTGTCAGCTGCTTACAATCTTTCAAAGATTGGTCATGAAGTTTCTATTTATGAATCAAGTCCGTTTGCAGGCGGGCAAGCTTCTACTATAAAGATTGATGATTTTGAAATAGAAAAAGCTTATCACCATTTATTTGTAACAGATAAAGCTATTTTAAATTTATACAAAGAATTAGGTATGTCAAAAGATTTGAAATGGTATAAATCGTCGGTCGCAACCTACAGCGAAGGTAAAGTATGGAAAACTACATCACCATTTGATTTATTATTACTATCCTTGATACCTTTCAAAGAAAGAATAAAACTAATAATTCTATCTTTAAGATTAAAGCTCCTAAGAAATTGGAAAAAAATAGAGAATATAACTGCATACGATTGGCTTTCTAATAAAGTAAGTAAAAGAACTTTTGAGATTATATTCAGACCTTTGCTATACGGAAAATTTGGCGAATTTTATAAAACTATTGGAATGCCTTGGTTTTGGGCAAAAATTCAAACAAGAGTTTCTTCTAGAAATTACAAATTTCAGGAAATATTATGTTATCCAAATGGATCTTTTTCTAAACTTATTTCAAAACTTGAAAAAGAGATTAAGAAAAATAATGGAAATATTCATTTCGAACATAAAGTTACAAAGATAATAACAAAAGACAATTCAGTTGAATCAATAGATATTATTGACAATAAATCATCTAAAAAAAATGTGAAATACGATATTGTTATATCAACAGCACCATATCAAGTTTTAGACAAATTGATTGATCTTGATCAAAACATTAAAAATTCTATGAATAAAGTTGAGTATATGTCTGCAATTGTTATGATATTGACATTAAATAATAGTCTTTCAGAATATTACTGGTTATCAATAGCTGAAAATAATTTTCCATTTTTGGGAATAATTGAACACACTAACTTAATTCCCATAGAAAAATATGCTGATAACAATATTTTATATATTACTAATTATGTTGAAAATGATAATAACCTTCTTAAGTTGAGTTACGAAGAACTAATTGATATTTACACACCTTACCTAAAAAGAATCAACAATAAGTTTAATAAGGATTGGATATTAGATTATAGATTTAATAAAATCAATTATGCTCAACCTATTATTCCAATTAATTATTCTTCATATAAAATACCCTTAAAATTGCCAATTAAAGGTTTATATAGTGGAAATACAGCACAAATATATCCTGAAGACAGAGGAACAAATTATGCTGTAGATCTAGCAAATAAAATAACAAAATTAATTAAAGAGGGATAGTATGATTGATGTTGGAACAGGTATAGCAAAAATATTAAAAGCTGAAGGTATTAAGTGGGTTTCTACTTTTCCAGTTTGTAAGGTAAATAATGCTTTGGGTAAAGAAAATGTGCCTATGATTATGATGAGAGACGATAGATATGCAGTAGCCTTAGCAGATGGATTTTCCAGAGTAACTTCTGGTAAGAGAATAGGTGTATGTACTGTTCAAGGTGGAGTAAACGCTGCCGGATTACAGGTTGCTTATGCGGGTCTTGCACAAGCCTATGAAGATAATTCTCCTATTTTGTGTATTACTGATGGAGTCCCAGTAGGAAATTCTGAAAATAGTGAATTTGATATCACAAACAGCCTTAAATCTGTTTCTAAATGGTATGGATATATAGATAAGCCTGAAAGAACACCAGAATTTATGAGAAAGGCTTTCTCAATGCTTAGAAATGGTAAACCTGGACCTGTGATAATTGCAGTCCCTGATGCATCAGCAATTTATGATGAAAGTTTAGATATATACGAAGCAGTTAAGGCTTGGAAATCAAAACCTAGCCAAGAAGATATTCGAGACGCTATAGAATTCATTTATCAATCAAAAAAACCAATTATTTATGCTGGAGAAGGAGTTCTTTACTCAGACGCATCAGCTGAATTATTAGAGTTTGTAGAAATTTCAAATATTCCTGTAGTTACTACGTTGAAAGCGAAAGGAGCATTTCCAGAAAATCATAAACTATCCTTGGGAGTCAGAGGAAAACACACTTCTCATTTTATAAATGAATCAGATTTGATTCTATCGATAGGTTCTAGTTTGTCTCCTGGTAGATTTTCACATGGTATACCCAATTCTATGAATAAAAAAATTATTGTTTTAAACATAAACGAAGATCATATAAATAAACTATACAAGACAACTCATGCTTTAGTCGGCGATGCCAAACTTGCATTATCTGATCTAACAAAAGAGTTAAAAAATCGTACTTCAGGTAAAGGTTTTGATGAGAAAATTACAATTACAGAAATAAATAAACAAAAAGAGCTGGATAAAGAAATTTATGAGAAACCTATGTTAAGCTCTGACAAACCTATAAATCCTTACAGAGTTTATAATGATATGATGAGTGTTTTAGACAGAAAAAATTCCTTTGTTACACACGAATCTGGAAATACAAGAGATCAATTAAGTACTGTTTATGAAACATTAATTCCCAGAGGATTTTTAGGTTGGGGAAATGTATCATCACTTGGTTTTAGTTTACCCGCTGCAATGGCTGCCAAAATTGCTTTTCCAAAAAGAGATTGTATTGCAGTTACAGGAGAGGCAGGTTTAGGGTATATGCTTGGAAACTTAGAAGTTCCTGTAAGAGAGAATATTGGAATCACTGTTGTTCATATTAGTAACGGTGGATTTTCTGGTTATGGACCTGGTTTTTGGGGAGAAGGTCACGATCCATATACTCATGAAGTTCAAGGTTATGACACTGTCGATATGTCAAAAGTCCTCTCTGATATGGGATTACATTCTGAACGGATAGATGAACCAGAAGAAATTATACCTGCACTAGAAAGAGCTCTTGAAGCCAATAAATCTGGAAGACCTGCTTACTTAGAGTTTATTTGTATACAATATCCAGTTTATGGGGATTGGCTATCGAGTTCACATGGTGAATAATATAATAAAATATTTCTAACAACTATGGAGGAAGAGAATGGATTCTTTAAAAGATAAATCGGTAATACTAACAGGGGCTGGCTCAGGTATAGGAAGAGCTACTGCTAAAATGCTGGGTGAAATGGGAGCGAATGTTTTTATCGTTGGAAGACGAGAAAACTTACTTAAAGAATCTGTCAAAGAAATTGAGGCCGCTGGTGGAAAAGGAGCATATATTTCGGCTGATTTAGAAGATGGAGACGCCGCAGCAAATGTTGCTAAAGAAGCAATTAGTACTTTCGGGAATATACAATATCTAGTTAACAACGCAGGCCATAGTAGTAAAGTTAGAGCAATAAGATATGTTGAGAAAGAAGACTGGCAATCAGTTTTTAATGTTAATGTTGAAGGAGTATACAGGTTATCACAAGCCATAATACCTAACATGATTGATCAGGGTGAAGGAACAATTGTTACAATTTCATCTATGGCTGCAGTTACACCAGGATTAATGGGTGGAATACCTTACTCATCTGCCAAGGCAGCTGTAGCAGCTATGATGACAGCTATGAGGCAAGAATTAAGAGAGCATAACATTAGAACATGTACTATTTATCCAGCAGAAGTTGATACTCCAATATTAGATAACAGACCATTACCACCTGATAAGACTGCAAGGTCAACTATGATGATGCCTGAAGATATAGCTGAAACAATCCTTTTGTGCATGAGAATGCCACAAAGAACCATTGTTCAAGATTTAATAGTAAGTCCAACTATACAGAGAGATACTAGTGAAGATATGAAGATTGCAAAATCTTTAGGGAAAAAATAATACTTAATTTATAATGAAATAAATCTTGTTACCATAAAATTCAGTTGATAAAATTAAAATGTATTAACTCGGGAGAGAGATTGTCAGAAAAAACTAATTCTGAAAATTTAAGAAAGAATATTAGAGATTCTATTTCTAATCAAAAAAGGAAAACTGTAACAGTATTATCATCATTGTTAGCTGTGCAAGATAAACTTCATTACATCCCAGATGAGGCTGTAGAAGAAATATCTATTCATTGTAAAGTTACAATTAATGATGTTTGGAGTGTTGCATCCTTTTATACAAACTTTAGATTTACTCCCCCTGGAGATAAAACCCTTGATGTTTGTTGGGGACCTAGTTGTCATATTAATGGAGCTCAAAATCTCATTAATCAAGCTCACGAACAACTTGGAATAAAAGGAGAAGGAGAGTCTGATGACAATAAAGTAACTCTCCGTTATTCAACTTGCTTAGGAGCATGCGCACAAAGTCCAGTATTTGCAATAGATCACAAAATGTATGGCAAACTTGACGAAATAAAACTAAATTCTATGATTCAAGAGCTTAAAAAATAACATGTCAGAACAATATAAAAATTTAGAAGAATTATCTAAAGATTATTTATCAAAGATTTACAAAGATAAAACAGTTATTCGAGTACAAACAGGCACATCGGGGCAAGCAGTTGGTGCTGATGAAATTCTAAAACTACTAAGCTCTAAAACCAATAATAAAATAAATGTTATTGAAGTTGGATCTATGGGATTAATGTATCTCGAACCAATTCTTGTTGTTGTTATGCCAACAGGGGAAAAAATTTATTATGCAAATGTTGATCTAAAGACCAGTGAAAAGATTTATGACCACTATTCAAACAATCAAGAAGTACTATTACAAAATGCATTTGCTTATGAATCTAGCAAAAACTTAGATATACCAATACCAAATATAAATGATTTACCTCAATTTTCTAAACAACTTAGAATTGCTACAAGAAACTTTGGTGAAATAACACCAGGTGACATAATGCAGTATATATCAACTGGAGGTTATTCAGCCTTAAATAAAGCTCTGTTTGAAATGTCTCCAGAAGAAGTTGTTGAAGAGGTTAAAAGTTCAGGATTAAGAGGTAGAGGAGGGGCTGCATTTCCTACTGGTGTTAAATGGAGTTTCTTAGCTCCTAATAAAGCTCCAACTAAGTATGTTCTATGTAATTGTGAAGAAGGTGATCCAGGTGCATATAACGATAAAGGAATCCTTGAAACTGATCCTCACACTTTAGTTGAAGGACTAATATTGAATGGATATGCAACTAATTCTAATAAATCATATGTTTTTATCAGACAAGGACATGACATACCGATTAATGCCATAGAAAGGGCCATTAAAGAAGCCTATGACAAAGGATTGTTAGGAGACAATATTTTAGGTTCAAACTTTTCCTTTGATATGGAAGTTTCACTTACAGGAGATTCATATGTAGCTGGTGAAGAAACTGCATTAATGGAAGCAATCGAGGGCAAAAGATCTACTCCCAGATTTAAACCTCCTTTTCCAGCAGCCGCAGGATTATGGCAAAAACCAACAAATATAAATAATGTCAAAACTATATCTTATGTTCCACAAATCATAAAAAATGGGTCTGACTGGTTTAGCTCTACAGGTACAGAAAAATCCAGTGGTACTGCAATTGTTTGTCTCTCAGGTCATATAACTAGATCTGGAATGTATGAGATACCTATGGGTATGACAATTGAAGAGGTTCTTGATGAAGTAGGTGGGGGCTCTAATTCAGATAGTGATATAAAAATGCTACAAACAGGTGGCCCATTAGGAGGAGTACTTGGTAAAGAAGCGTTCGCAACAAAAATTGATTTTGATGAGATGGCAAAATCAGGAGCCATTTTAGGCTCTGGAGGAATTATTGTTTGTAATGAAACTGTTTCAGTTGTAGACCTGATAAGAAATCTTGTAGCTTTTAACCAATTTGAATCATGCGGTAAGTGTTTCCCATGTAGACTGGGAAATACGCATATGTTTGATGTTTTACAAAGATTAGCTGATTCAGAAAGTAATCCTGGTGATATGGAGCTTCTTGAAAGAATTGGGAAGAGTATGAAAATAGGTTCTTTGTGTGGACATGGTCAACTAGGATATAATCCTATATCATCCTCTTTAAAATACTTCGAATCAGAAATAATTGATTCAATGAATAATAAATCAGAACCATTAGAAGCTATGTTGACGCCAACAAGAACAAGACCTAATTCAGCGGAGTAAAAATTGAGTGACGATCAAAAAATAATTATAGATGGACAAAACTTAGATATCAAGAATGGTCAAACTATACTCCAAGTAGCAATGGATAATGATATTTATATTCCTTATTTATGTTATTACCCAAGCATGAAACCATATGGAGCATGTAGAGCTTGTTTAGTAGAAGTTGAAATGCCTGATGGTAGAAAAATGACAGTTGCTTCATGTACTACTCCTGCAGGAGATTCAATGAAAGTTCAAAGTGACAATGAATCAGTAAATGATCTTAGAAAAGGTGTTGTAGAGCTTTTGATGAGTGAACATCCTCATGGATGTCTTACTTGTCATAGAATTGAGTTATGTGGCCCACAGGATATATGTCAGAGACATGTTGCGGTTACGGACAGATGTACTATTTGCCCGAAAAATGAACGATGTGAGCTAAAAGATACAGCAAGATTTGTTCAGTTGGATATGACTATCCCTCTAAATTATAACAGGAGAGATTTACCGATACACGTTGACGATCCTTTCTATGACAGAGACTATAATTTGTGCATAGTTTGTGCAAGATGTGTTAGAGTTTGTGATGAAATAAGAATAGATTCAGCATTAACTCTTGTTTCAAGATCAGGAGTTTCATTAGTTGGAACTTCAAACGGAACATCATTACTAGAATCTGGGTGTGAATTCTGTGGGGCTTGTATTGATGTATGTCCTACCGGAGCTCTTGTTGAAAGAGATTATAAATGGGAAAAATCTGATAAAGAGTATAATGCTTCATGTTTTAATTGTGCTGGAGGATGCGATGCTTTAGTTGAAGTAAACAAGTCAGATAAACTAATTAGATTCAAAGGCGATCTTGCATCCGAATCAACAAGAGGTCAGCTTTGCTACAAAGGAAAATTTGGATATGATTATCCAAATTCTACATCTAGAATAAAAAAACCATACCAAAAAGATGTATATAAATTAAAATCAGTAGATGGTGACAGCGTTTACTCAGAAATCAACTCAAAATTGACTCAATATAATTCAGATGAAATTGCTATAATTTCTTCTCCTCGTGCTTCTATAGAAGATAATATTGGAATACTAAGCTTAGCTAGAAAAATTAATACTAAAAATGTATCAACAGCATTCCTAAACAACATACCTTACTATGAATCTATAAATAAACGCTTAGGTTATTTGGCATCAACCGATTCTGTTTGGAATCTCGAAAAATCAGAATGTAATTTGGTGATTTCATCTAATATAACTGAAGAAAACAACTTAATATCATTACCGATAAAAAAAGCATCAAAAGAAAATTCTCAGCTTATAGTAATTGATCCAAGAGAAATAGACTTAACAAGATATGCTAAATTATGGATCAAGCCTGTTCCTGGAACGGAAAGATTGGTAGTCGATACAATCAGCAAAATTATATTCGATCAAAATTTAGAATATAAGGACTTACCATCTGATCAATTAGATAAATTTAAGAAATTTATGTGGAATTTTGATCCGGTGAAAATTTCTTCAATCACTAGAGTTCCACAAGAAAAACTATATGAAGCAGCAGAAATTATTTCTAATTCAGAAAAAACAACTTTCACTTTTGGTCAAGATACTGTTCCCGCATCGAAAACTGAAGATTATGTGAACTCTATTTATAATCTAGCTGTAATTACAGATAATTTATCAGGAGAGGGGAAAGGTTTATATCCTACTTTTAATGGAATAGGAACTGCAAGCTTTTATAGTTTATTTACTGATAACAAACAACCTTTTACAACTACTAAAGAAATAGTTAAAGATATTTCAAATAAAAAAATAAAAGCCTTAATTATATTTGGTGATGGAATAAATCCAGATTCTCTCTTTGAAAATGAACTTGAAAGTATTACTAATAACCTAGATTTAATGATTTACGCTAATCATCTAAAGAATGATCTATTTGAAAAGTCAGACTATGCATTACCAACTAAAACTTATGCTGAGCAAGAGTCCACAATAATAAACATAGGGGGTTTGATAAAAACATCTCCCAAAATGATTAATCCTGTATCTTCAAGTGCTATTTCAATTTGGGAAATTTGTGAAAAAATTTATGAGATAAAAGATATTGAAATTAATAACATAAAAAAATCATTTTTATCTAAAATTTCTAAAAATAAAAACTTTATAAACAAACCTGAATTATCAAAAAACCTCAGCTTCAATGTCTCTAAAGTTGAAGAAAACCAGAACAATGTTTTATATTATTCACCAGGAAGAATTCTGAACAGACCTGAAGAAATAACTGTTGAGTCTGAAAAAGAAATGAATAAAATAACATCTCCTGTAAGATTGAGTCTTCATCCTAATGATGCTAAGGCTTATAATCTAAATGAATCATCTAACGTTTCAATAGTTGATGAAAATGGACATGTGATAATAAATACAGAAGTAGTACTAGATGGTGATGTTGAAGGAGTAATCTCATCAACAGATTATTTTGGAAGGATGGTTACAGATCTTGAATCAAATAAGAATCCTGACTTTTCTTCTTTAGTACCTCAACTTGAATGTAAAAAAATAACAATAAAAAAATAAGAGAGGACAATATGTCAAAACCAATTAACGTAACAGAAGCAGATTTTGAAGAATTAGTAGAAAATTCATCAATTCCAGTTATGGTTGATTTTTGGGCAGATTGGTGTGGACCATGTAAAATGATTGCACCTACGCTTGATCAATTAGCTGAAGAATACGACGGTAAGGTCTTATTTGCAAAAGTAGATGTGGATAGCAATCCTAATCTTTCAGTAAAGTTTTTTGTAAGATCAATACCTATGAATGTGATTTTCAAGGATGGTAAACCTGTTGATCAAATAGTTGGAGCTGTAGGCAAACAACATTTTGAAGAAAAACTTAATGCAGTAGTATAAACAATCATTTGGGAGTGAGTATATTTTGGTGAATTTTCTAGTCTTCAAAACTATGATTGGTCTTAGTATCAAGTAGGGTTCGATTCCCTTTCTCTCCCGCCAATAAATATCATGAACTTAAAAACTGACAAAATTTCATACCCTGCCTTAGTTATAGCAATTTTGATTGCAGGCCTAATTGGTGCATCAGTTAACGGAATATTTGGACTGATTCTATTTTTTATAGTATCAATACCATTAGTTTTTTTAGTTGATTCATTTTTTGTTGAATAACTAAATCCCTAATTGCTTTACAGCTAAGTTACTTATATATTTTCCGATTACTAAAGAAGATGTTGCTCCTGGTGATGGTGCATTTAGGACGTGAATTGCATTTTCGGATCCTTCAATCTTAAAGTCATCTATCAACGTACCATCTGGTGCAACAGCTTGAGCTCTTACTCCAGAACCACCAACGTCTAAATCTGAGCCATTTACCTCAGGTATGAGTTCTCTTAGACTCTTAACAAAAACTGATTTTCTTAAGGATCTGTTAATTTCCCATATTCCCGTTTTCCAATCATTTTTAAGTAAATTCCAAAATCCACTATAAGTAAAAGTCTCTAGTGAATCTCTTATAGAAATATCTCTTTTTCTGTAACCTTCTCTTTTTGTAGCTAAAACAGCATTTGGTCCAGCTTCAACATAACCTTTCATTGTTTGAGTGAAGTGAACTCCAAGAAAAGGTAATTCAGGATTAGGTACTGGATAAATAAGTCCTTTTACTAGATATTCTTTAGATTTTTTTAAGGTGTAATATTCACCTCTGAAAGGAATTATTTTCAGATTTGTATCTAAACCAAACATTTTAGCAATTCTATCAGAATGAAGGCCTGCACAATTAATCACTTTTTTAGTTTCAATTTCTCCTCTATTAGTCTTAATTATTATCTTTCCAGAGGATTCTGTTGATCCAATAACTTCTGTATCTAAAAATATTTCTCCACCACTATGCCTAAATTGATCTGCGTATACTTCAGTGACCTTAATGTAATCTACAATTCCAGTTCCTGGTGCATGCAATGCCTTAATGGCACTGACATGTGGTTCAATTTCTTTTATTTCCTCTTGAGGCACAACTCTAAGTCCTTTAACTTTGTTCTGAGTGCCTCTTTCGTACAAATTATCAATTTTAGGTAAATCAGATTCTTTAGTTGCAACAATTAGTTTGCCACAAGTCCAAACTGGAATTTCATTCTCTTCACAAAATTCTGTCATGGTTCTTCTACCTTCAACACAAAATTCAGCTTTAAAAGAACCTGGTTTGTAGTATATTCCTGAGTGAATTACTCCTGAATTATGACCAGACTGTTGAGATGCGACTGTTGAACTTTTTTCAAGAACAACAATATTTATGTTCTTCTTTGCTCTTAGTATTTCATTAGCAGTTGCTAAACCTATTATTCCTCCGCCAATAATAACTAAATCTATATCATTCTTTAACATTTTTTCTCCTAAAGTATTAAGGATCTAATAATTTCCTCTGTTGATTTTACAATTAATTCATGAGCATTTTCAATAGCATATTTTAATTCAATTGGCCCAGAAACTATACTGAAAAAAGAAGATATCCCTAAGTCTCTTGATTCTGAATAACCTTGTCCTACCGATCCTGATAAGCAAATAACAGGAATGCCTAATTTTTTTGCTCTCATAGCAACAGCTACTGGTGATTTATTGAATTGAGTTGATTTATCTGTACTTCCTTCTCCAACAATTACTAAATCAACATCTTTTAAATGTTCATCATAATTTAATGAGTCTAAAACGATATTAGCACCAATAGACAACTCTGCATCAGTAAATGCCATTAGTCCTGCACCAAGACCTCCTGCTGCTCCTGCTCCGGGTACATTTAATATATCTTTCCCTAATTGATCTTTTATTAATGATGCCCAATGAAGAAGATTTTTATCTAATAAATTAACTTCTTCAGGGTTTGCTCCCTTTTGGGGACCAAAGATAGCAGAAGCCCCTTCATTACCGCATAATGGGTTTGTCACATCACATGCTACTCTTACAGAAGTATTTTTTACCCTTTTATCAAAATTAGACATATCAATATCTCTTATTGAACTCAAACTAATTCCATTAGATTCAACTTCTTTGCCATTCTCATCATATAATTTAGCACCCAGAGCAGAAACAAATCCAGCACCTCCATCATTTGTAGCACTACCACCGATACCAATAATAAAATTCTTTATCCCTTGATCTAGAGCAAACTTGAATAATTGACCTGTTCCATATGTTGAAGTTAATGTAGCAGATTTTTCATTTTCATTTAGTAACGCTAGACCAGAAGCTTTTGCCATTTCAATAACTGCACTGCTATCATCACCTAATTTTCCCCATACAGAATCTATATTCCTCCCTAAAGGGTCTCTAACAGTTTCTGTTACGATTTCCCCTCCTGTAACATCTACCATAGTCTGTAATGTACCATCGCCACCATCAGCTACGGGGACTAAACTAGTCTTTATTTTTGAATCTACTTTATTTATTCCTTCTTGAATAGCATTTGCTACTTCAAGACCTGTAAGACTTTCCTTAAATTCTTGTGGAGAAATTAATATTTTCTTTATTTTCATATTTATAAATTTTTTACTATTATATCTTTTACTTTATCAATAACTAATTGGATATTACCTTCTTGATTCGTAATTACATAATCAAAATTTTTTGATAATTCTATCTCTCCTTTAGCAGCTCCAATCCGTGTATTAATATCTTCCTTAGAATTTTCTCCTCTAGAGGATAAATGTTTTTCTATTTGATCAAAATTTTCAGGTTTTATAAAAATAGTAATTACCGAAGGAATTTTTGACTTGATTTTTTCAGCTCCTTGAACATCCACTCTTATTAATACTGAACGGTTTTCTGAAATAGGTTTATCAATCTGATTTTTAGGGACTCCATAGTAATTTTTATAAACTTTTGACCATTCAATCAACTCATCATTTTCAATCATTTCATTAAATTTATCTTCTGTAACAAAAAAGTGATTTTTTCCATCAATTTCATCATTTCTTTTAGTACGAGTAACTGCAGTTATAACAAAATGGAAGTCAGTATAAATTTTTCTTATTTCTTCTACAATTGAGTCTTTACCAACTCCTGATGGTCCTGAAATTAAAAATATTTTAGGTGTTTGTTTTTGCAAAGTTTTATCCTAAATTATTTAAGTTCCCCCAAAAGCCAGGGTAGGAAACATTTGAAGCTTCATGATCATTTATTGTAATAGATTCTTGTGAAATCAAACTCGCAATTCCTAAAGTCATAGCTAATCTATGATCTCCGTGTGAAGAAAATGTACCTCCAGTTAAATAATTTGTTCCAGTTATTTTCATTCCATCTTGAAATTCTTCTACTTTAGCTCCAGCATCTTTCATCCAATTTACAGTTAATGAAATTCTGTCTGATTCCTTAAATCTTAATTCTTCAGCATCAGTTATAAGAGTTTCTCCTTCAGCAAATACTGCAGCTAAAGCTATAATAGGAATTTCATCAATTAATAAAGGAATTTCTTTTCCTGATATATTTGTACCTTTAAGATTTGAACTTTTTACTAAAATATCACATGCTGGTTCACCAGAGTAATCCATCTTATTAGAAAACTCTAAGGATGCTCCCATTCTATTTAAAACTGATATTATTCCAGCTCTAGTTTCGTTGATTCCTACATTTCTAATCATTATCTCAGAATCATTATGAATTGATCCTGCCACCATCCAAAATGCTGCACTTGATATGTCTCCTGGAACAATTATGTCTCTTGATTCAATTAATGAAGGCTTAACTGTAATCTTCAAGCCATCAACATTGATATCAGCTCCCATATTAGAAAGCAATCTTTCTGTATGATCTCTTGAAGTATCTTTTTCTTTGATTTTTATTCCATTTTTAGATCTAATACCTGCTAATATTAGAGAACTCTTAAGTTGGGCACTAGCAACAGGAAGATCATAGTCAAGATCTAGTAGGTTCCCCCCATTAAATTCTATAGGCGCATTCTCATTATTATTTTTAGCAGAAATATTTGCACCCATCATATTTAATGGTTTAATAATTCTATTCATAGGCCTTTTTCTGATTGATGAATCACCATCAAGTACACACTTGAAATCTCTCCCAGCTAGTATTCCAGACATTAATCTTATTGTAGTTCCTGAATTTCCAACATCCAAAATTTCTTGTGGAGGACTCAATGATTCTATGCCCTTACCATAGGTGAAAACATTATTCCCATCAACAACAATATTTACTCCAAGTTTCCTAAGAACCGAAATAGTAGACAGGCAATCTTCACCCATTAAAAAATTAGAAATTCTAGCTTCTCCTTGTGCTATGGAGTTAAACATTACAGCTCTATGAGATAAGGATTTATCAGGAGGGATTGTGAGATCTCCTCGTAAAGTTTTTTTATTATTAAGTGAATATGACATGATATTTTCTAAATTCTTTTTTCAAACCCATATTTATCTTTGTCTATCTCTTTTGACTTAGAAAAGAATCTAGCAGCCCTAGATCCTATAAATAGAGATAAAATATTTTCAGAAGATGAAGGGATTATATTTTCTCCTGAGTCTAAACTAGGATCAATATTATTTATAAGCTTAAGTCTATCTTCCCATGTTTTTCTTACAATTGAAGCAATCTCATCTTCTGAATTACTTTCTAAGAATTTTTGAATTTTTACTAATTCGCTTATATATAATTTTATCCACTCCAGTAATAAATCATTGTTTGTAGAGATCGATGAAAAAATTTTCACAGGATCATTACCTAATGGACTAGAAAACATTTTGAAATCATCATTATTAAAATACTTGTAAACTTCTTTCCAAGATGAACTATCATTAGAAATACCAAGAAGACTAGATGTAATTATCATAGGCATTGCTTCTGTTAGGGCAATATAGCTATCATGTTCTGCAAGATCTAAATTTATTTTCATACCTTCAAGTTCATTAACCAAAAGATTAACCCATTCTGTAGAATTTTCTCTTGTAGTTTTATAAGAAATAACGCCCCAATTATTACTCAAAATAGAGTCTCCAGTTACAAAAGGATAGATTCCAATTATTTCATTATTTGGTAATAAATCGTCTGCCCATTCACTAATTGCTCTCTTTGAAGAACAAATATCAATGACTATTGTATTTTCAGATATTTGCTCAGCAATAGTTTCTAAAATCTCATAAACTGATGATGTTGGCACTGAAAGGATTATTATTTCACTGTTAGAAATTGAATCAACATAGCTTTTCATTTGATTAGAAATTGCATTTGATTCTTTTGCAATAGTAATTTTTTCTTCTTTTATATCAAAACCATTGACTACTAATTTTTCGTTCTTTTTTAATAATGCTTGACCAATATTGAAACCAATACTTCCTAAACCATAAATTGAAATTGTTTTATTATCAAATTTTCCCATTTTTGCTATCTTTAATTTTATTTAAATTCTTTTTTAAATTTTTATAATCCCCAATATTTATTTTATCCAAATTAATTACTATTCCAATAAAACCTAAATCATAAATAAATTGTAAGTTTTCTTCAGAATAAACTTTTTCATTAAGATAAATAAACCAATTAGATCTTATGGAGTTAATTTTATCTTTTACATTAAGGATATTAGATAGGTTAAGAACACTCATTTGAAAAGCTTCATATATACAAATATCAAAATTTAGCGAATCTAAAGTAGATAATCTTAAGTCATTAATCTTTGATTCATGGCTTATTTGAAGTCCTATTGGTTTTTCATAGCTCAGGTAATTAACATTTGATTTTTCAGGATCTGAGATAACAAAAAAGTCAAATTTTTGTATTGAGGTATTAGTATCTTCATTAGAAATATATTTACCAAAACTTTTTTTTGATTTCAGATTAATTGCATCTGAAATATAAGAATCACAATCAAATTTATCAAAATTTTTACTATTAGTAGTCACACCAATTGTATTTAGTTTTGAATAAGCTTCATTATTATGTTTATTAAATCCAATTTCTGAGACGTTTGAATTGAGTATTTTATCTAATGATTTCAATTTTGATTTTCTCTAGATTCTTTTAGGAAATTTTCTAAATCCTTGATTATAAGTTTTGGTTCAGGATCTATCTTGGACATTTCTTCTGTGTCATAAGATTCTTCTAATCTTTCAACATATTTAGTTATTTCCTTGTGGTCTTCTAAAGCTAAATTTAAAGAAGATTTAAACTCTTCTGATCTTTTAGAAATCTTATCAAAATTTACATTGAGATTGAGAATATCATTTAATTTTTTCATTATTGCAAATGACAAAATGGGATTATGAGTAACTTGTAGATAATGAGGAGTATGGCCCCATATAGAAATAGATGAAATTTTCTTAGAATCTAGCTTTTCTCCTATAGCAGAAGTTATTCCAGCAGGACCTTCATAAGTAGGAGCAGCAAATTTTTGGTTTTTCAAAAATTTATTTTTATCAGGTATTGTGGCAGTTATACTTATTCTAGGATCTCTAGTATGTGGGACTGAATCTAGTAATGAACCAACCATAATAACTTGCTTTACATCATAGAATTTTATAAGAGACATAAACTCTTTTATATATTTTTTCCAGTATAAATCAGGTTCTACTCCTTGGAAAATAATCAAGTCATTTTCATTATCTGTCTTTATAAATGAAAATTTATTTTCAGGCCAGTCTATTTTTCTTTTTTCAGGCTTAGGATTTGAAACAAGAGGTCTCTTATCAGAGTAAATATAGTATTCTTCAGAATTTATAGAGTAGGTTTCAATAGGTTTTTTTTGTTTTAGTATTTCTTCAATTGACTTAGTAGCAGACTCAGCTGCGTCAGGCCAACCTTGCCAGCTGCAAAGAAGAGCAGGATCTCTTAATTCTAAATCAACAAAATTTTTCAAGATAACCTCTATATGCATTTAGTAATATATTTAGCATAACGTAAATACTTAAATAAATAAATATAAATCTTATAAAATTATTTTATGAACAAAATAGTATTACTTGGAACTGATGGTGGACTAAGAATGTGGGAAACTAGCTCTCAACCATCTAGTGCTTTAGTTGTAAATGATGATATTTACATCATTGATACAGGTGATATAGTTGGAAAAGATTTATTACAAATATAACTGTAAGGGAGGATTTTATGAATAATAAAAAGTGGATTTTGAGCAAAAGACCAGTTGGAATTCCCAATATTGAAGAAGACTTTGAAATGAAAGTATCTGAAATCAAAAAACCAGACTTTGGTGAAATATTGATAAAGACAAAATTTTTATCTTTAGATCCTTACATGAGAGGTAGAATGAACTCAGGCCCATCATACTCTAAACCTGTAGAAATTGGAGAAGTTATGGAAGGAGAGGTTATAGGTGAAGTTGTTGAATCCAAATCAAAATTTCTAAAAGTAGGAGATATGGTAAATGCAAAAATCGGTTGGCAAGAATTTTCAACTGTTGATGATCACCAAGTTACAAAGATTACTCAGGATCAAAGTTTACCTATAACCTACTCTCTTGGAGTTTTAGGTATGCCTGGCAGAACGGCGTATTTAGGTTTTTTAGAAATTTGTAGACCTAAACCAGGAGAAACTTTAGTTGTCTCAGCAGCATCAGGAGCTGTTGGTTCAATTGTTGGTCAAATAGGTAAGATTATGGGATGCAGAGTTATTGGAATAGCTGGAAGTGAAGAGAAAGTGAAATATTGTAAAGATATTTTGCATTTTGATGAATGTCTAAATTATAAATCAGAAGATATTGATAAAGCTCTAAGCTCATTTGGTGAAGATTTTATCGATATGTATTTCGACAATGTGGGTGGAGAAATTTCTGATGCGGTTTTAAATCATATATCTACTTTTTCTAGAACTGCAGTATGTGGACAAATTGCAAATTATAATGCTTCATCTCCACCTGTTGGCCCAAGAGTTGCTAGAACTCTACTAACTAAACAATCTCTTATGCAAGGTTTTATAGTTTTCAATTTCGAACACAAATATCCAAAAGCAATGTCAGCTTTGTCAGAATGGATAAAAAGTGGAGATATCGTCTATAAAGAAGATATCTATAAAGGTTTTGAAAATATGCCAAAAACATTTATGAAATTGTTTGAGGGTGAAAATTTTGGAAAATTAATAGTAGATATTAGATAAATTTATTGATTTTCTAAAGTTGTATAAATTTTTAATTTCTTAGAAATTTTTAGTTTGGGTTCTGTAAGAGATTGGACGTCATCAATAGTCCAGTTTTTTGCAATTTCTGTAAGAAGTAACCCTTCAGAATTTATCTCTATAACTGAAATATCTGTAATTATTTTGCCAACACAATTAATACCTGTTAGAGGGAAATCACATTTATTAAGTATTTTAAATTTATGGTCTTTAGTTACATGTTCCATAGTTACTATTACTTCCTTTGCACCTGTTACTAGGTCCATTGCTCCTCCTATCGACCCAATTCCTCTAGACATAATCATCCAATTTGCTAAATCACCACTTTTAGAAACCTGTAAACCTCCAAGAACTGTAACATCTATATGCCCCCCTCTTATCATTGCAAAGGAATCTGCTGAATCAAAAAATGAAATTCCTGGGTTTTGAACTAAAAATTGTCCACCTGCATCAACTAGATTTTCATCTTGATGATTTTCATCAGCTATTTGATCAAAACCAAGGATCCCATTTTCAGCCTGAAAAGTGATATTTTTTTTAGGATCAAGATATTTGGCACACAGGGAGGGAAGACCTATGCCTAAATTAACATAAGAATTATCTGGTAACTCCAAGGATGCCCTATAAGCAATATCTTCCTTTGTTAATTTTTTTTTATAGTTCAATATTTTTACTCACAATTCTGTCAACATAAATACCAGGTGTACCTATTCTTTCAGGATCCAATTCTTTTGATGATACAATTCGGTCGGCTTCTACTATTGTTAGTTTTGCTGCAGTTGCCATTATTGGATTAAATGCTCTTGATGCTCCTTTATAAACAAGATTTCCTAACTCGTCTGCGATATGTGCTCTTACTAAAGCAACATCTGCACTTAATGAATATTCTAAAATAAATTTTTCCCCATCTAAAATTTTAGTTTCTTTTTCTTTCTCAATAATTGTACCTACTCCAGTTTTTGTAAAAAAAGCAGGTATTCCTGCTCCTGCAGCTCTGATTTTTTCAGCAAGAGTACCTTGAGGAATAATATCTACTATTGTTTCTTCATTTTTCCAAGCTTTTTCTATTTCTGACATTGGATTTCTTTGAGCTGGTATTGGAAAAGAACAAATTATTTTTTTTACCTGTTTTTTTTCAAAAAATATACTTTGATCAATAATTTTTTTTCTATCTGATTTTTTCCATCCATAGCCTGTGATCATAGAAATCCCTGCTACATTACCAATTAAGGTTAGATCAATTAAGTTCATATTCCTCAAAGCAATCATAAGATTTGTTGGTTGCCCACCCTGTACACCAAATCCTCCAATCATTATTGATGAATTATTCGATATATCATCTATAGCTTTTGAATATGAATCATATATAGATTTTTTTGCCATAAATTAATCTAAAACTAATGTATCTATAAGAAACTTTTTTGCATATTCATAGTCATACTCAACACCTAAACCAGGATCCTCTGAGACATTTATATATCCATCAGAGTCTATTGAGTCAATTTCGTCGCTGTAGTCATTTTTATATACAGGAATATTTGCTGGATTAGATAACTGTGGATGTAAAAGTCCCATTTCGTAATAATTAGAATTTCTAATTGCGGCCATACAATGCCTTTGAGCAGGTCCAGCAATATGTAATTCTAAATCCATTCCAAAACCTTCAGCAGCATGTGCTATTTTCATAGTTCCAGTAATACCACCGTCATATTCAGGGTCAGCTCTCCAAAAATCTGTTGCTTCAGCAATAGCCATATCTGTGTGAGTTTCAACAAGATGAAGATGTTCGCCTTGTAAAAGAGGTGTTTTCAATGCCTGTTTTAATTTCTTATGAGCATAAAAAGAAACTCCTCCATCACGTAGAGGATCTTCATACCAGAAATAATTATTTTCGTCACACGCTCTACCTACTCTTAATGCATCAGCATAAGTTTCATATTCACAACAAGGATCAATCATTAAATTCATCTTGCTAGAAAGCTTGCCTACCTCATTAACAACTTTGACCTCCTGATCAATATCAGCTGGAGCCCAAGGGTGAATTTTGAAAGCCTTATATCCCATGTCATAACATTGTTCGGCAAAATCCCTAAACGCCTCAGGAGAATTCAATCCTCCTTTTGAATAGTCACCATGCAGAGTAGATGCATATGCAGGAAGTTTAGTTCTATTTCCTCCTAATAATCTGAATATAGGGGTATCATAATATTTACCTGCTAAGTCCCAAAGAGCAATATCCATAGGACCTATACCCATCTTATCTTGCTTTCTAAGAACAACTTTTGCTAAGTTATAGAAATTCTCTCTATTTAGTCCATTTTCACCAATTAAAAGAGGAGCAATAGCTCTCATTTGATCATAAGTACCAGGTGCTATACTAAAGTATTCTCCTGAAATTCCTAAGTCAGTATCAATTTTAATTGAAATAACCTTTCTTGAGGTTTTTGAACCTGGTTCATAACAAGAAGATAGAATATGCTGTCTCATATTTTCTAGAGGAAATTCATATCTATTGAATGTGATTTTTTTTATTATTGGGTAATCATTCATAAAAACTCCTTAAAAGTAGTTAAATTTATATAATATCTAAAAGATTAAAAAGTCAATAAATAAGGTAATATTAATTTAATATACAATTTACTTAAAGAGAGTATTTTTATGAATTTAGAACCCCCAAAAGGAAATTTAGACACATCAAAAACTTATAAAGCTATAATCGATACTGAAAAAGGTGAAATTGTTATTCATTTATATTCAGATCAAACTCCACTTACCTGTGAAAACTTTATAAATCTTTCTAAGGCTGGTTATTATGATGGAACTACTTTTCATAGAGTTATACCAGGTTTTATGATTCAAGGTGGTGACCCTACAGGAACTGGATCAGGTGGTCCAGGATATCAATTTGGAGATGAATTTGTTTCTTCATTAAAACATGATTCTGAAGGAATTTTATCTATGGCAAATGCAGGTCCTGGAACAAATGGTTCTCAATTTTTTATTACTCATGGTCCAACACCGCATTTAGATGGAGCTCATACAGTTTTTGGTAAAGTAGTTACTGGAATGGATGTAGTCATGGATATTAGAGAAAGAGATCCAATGAGTGATCCCAATCCTGGAGATATGATTAATTCAATAAAAATTGAAGAAAAATAATTCTAATAAGTAATTAATACAGCTCCAACAACAATTAATGAGACTCCAATTATTTTGTAAAGCTTAAGCTCTTCTTTTAATAAAACTATTCCCATAATAGCTGCTATAGCTGTTTGCACTTCTCTAAGAGGAGTAACGAGTGAAACTTCTGAATACTTATACGCAAATAAAACTAACGTATATGCAACAGCACTAAAAAAAGAAATGGTAAAAATTATTCTTAAGTTATTTTTCGCTATAAGATAAAAATGATTAATTCTTTTATCAATCAAAGTTATCGATAAAAAACCACCTAAAAAAGAGGAAATTGAAAAAACAAAAAAAGGATTTACTAAAGAAACTGCATATTTATCAACGATTGTATATGAAGTAACAGTTATTCCAGTTATTAATGATAAAAATAAGTCACTTGAATTTACTGATTTCATATGTGTAATATTGCCTAAAGTAAATATACCAAAAAACACAACAACGACTCCTATTAAAGCAATACTCGAAACTGATTCCTTAATTAGTAACATACCCACTATCGGAACTAAAGCCACAGCAGTTCCTCTAGCTATAGGGTAAACAAAAGATAAATCTGCTTTTTTATAAGCTGTTCCCAAAAAATAAAAATAAAATACATGAATCAATCCAGACAAAATACTAAGCAAAATGCCCGAAATTGTAAATTTATCTGTAAAAATAAACAAAATGGCAAATGGCAAAGAAATAGCACCGCTAACAACAGCTAATAATTGTACATATTCATAAGGATGGTTTGATTTTTTAATTAAAAAATTCCATGTAGCATGTAAGAAAGTAGATATTAGAACTGTAATAATAATAATTAATGGCATTATTCTGCCATTCTATATAAAAGAGAGGAAACATAATGTTTTTAGTAAGAAGAAAATGTATCACTTCTAGAGATAAGTTATGGAAAGTAGCTAGTTTGCTAAAACAAATTTGTTCAGAATATGAAGAAAATGGGAGAGGAGAAGCCTTAATATATGTATCAGGGTGGGGAACACCTTCAGATGATTATTCTGTTTGTGCAGAATGGACTCAAGAAACATTAAGTTATAATGCTTTTTCAAATGTTCCAGATAAAATCAGAAATAAATTATCTCAAGAGTTGCAAGATAATATTGAAAGGTATGAAATAGAATTTCATGAAATAGTTACCCAAGATAAGCTAACAGAAAGAGGCCTTTAAATAAAAAGCCCTAATAAAAGGGCCTTTTATTTAATTGCTCAGACCTCTGGGGGTATTCTTTTATATTAATAAAAATGAATAAAAAACACACACTGAATTTAAAACCTAATTAAATGGAAATGAAATCATTAGGAATAACAGGAAATATAGGAACTGGAAAATCTTCAGTACTAAATATACTCAAAAATAAAGGAATTAAAACTTTTGATTTAGATAATGTTGCTAAAAATCTGTACAAATCAAACACAAGTATTAATAAAAAAGTTTTAGATGTTTTTCCGAGTGTTTCATCTACAGAAAATCAAATTAATACTAAAAAATTAGGATATTTGGTATTTAATGATTCAGATAAGCTTAATAAATTACAGAAAATAATTTGGCCTGAAATTGAAAAATTTATCCAAGATGAAATAGATTTTTCTAATGATCTCATAGTATTTGAAGGTGCTGTAATTATAGAAGCTGGATGGCATAAACTTTTCGATCATATTTGGTTGATTTCTACTGAAGTTGAATTATCAAAAAAAAGAGCTATGAAACAAAGAAATATGTCAGAAGAAGATTTTGAGGTAATTCAAAATAATCAGCTCAAAATAGCTCAACTTATAGATACTTTGAAACAAGATAAAAAGAAATATACAGTAATTAAGAATAATTCTAACTTAGATGAACTTAAAATATTAGTTGATAAAGAATTAAGCTACTGAATCTCTCAATTGAGTTGATCATAAACATATTTCGCTGCAGCAATATCTTGGATAGCAATACCTAATGATTCATAAAGGGTGATTTCCTGAAAATTATCTCTTGGAACAATTTCTTTATTTATTACTGACGATAAATTATAAACTCTATTCCAAGAAGTTATTCCTTTTTCTGTAGCTTCCATAAGTTCTTTGCACTCAGTCTTGGCTTGATCTATGTCATCAGTAGAAATAAAATCAAATTTGCCAATTGAGTTTGAAGACAATTCAGATCTAAGCCAACTATTACCTCCAGCTGCATTGATGTGGATTCCCTTAGTAATTTGATCATCTGAAATAACAGGGGATTGTGAGTTAGTAATTAGAGAAATAATATCAGAATTATCGGTAGCTTCCTCTGACGATTGTGATGATTTAATATTTAGACCTAATTTTTTAGTCATTTTATTTACAAAAGCATCACGTTTTTCTTTTGTTCTGGAAAATACTTTTACCTCTTCAAGATTGAACTGAGAATGTATAGCTTCTAGTTGAGTCTCAGCTTGAAATCCTGAGCCTATAATAGCTAATTTACTTGAATCTTTTCTAGCTAGGTATTTTGATGCTAACCCTGAAGCTGCACCAGTTCTGATCTGACCAAGTAGATTTGCCTCTATAACAGCAAGGAGACCTTTTCCATCAGTTGAGTATAGAACAACTACAAATGAAGCTTTGCCTTTTGTAACAACATAACTTTTATGCCCGGCTATACCTTTTTCTGGCCATGATGCAGCCATAAAATGTAAATTCCCACCTTTATAACTAGTAGGGAGTCTCTTTCTTGGACTATTAAAACCCTTTCCTGTTGATAAGGATTTCATGGCATCTTCTAATAATTCAACTGTTTTTTCTACAGATAATATTTCTTCTACTTGTTTTTCAGTAATAAAAAGGGTCATTTTACAACACTTTCCTTAAACCAATTATTAATTTATCTATATCATTTTTATTATTCCAAATATGAGGTGTAACCCTAATGGATTTTTTCCCTCTAGCACTTATAAAAATTTTTTCTTTTGCTAAATTTTCTACAAAATTATTAGGCACTTCATTCTTAAATCTTAATCCAAGATAATGCTTAGCTCTAAAATTTCTTTCAATATGAGAGATACCCATTTCAGAAGTTACTTTTAATATTTCCTCGTTCAATTTATCAACATGATTATAGATACTATTTGGAGTTATACTTAATATTAACTCTAAAGATGACTCTAATGCCGGAATCAAGTGAAAATTTCCTCTTTGACCAAAATCATACTTTCTAGCATTTTCAAAATCAAAATCTTTATAGTTAGTCATGTCTGGTACAGTATTATCAACTGGAATATCAAATTTAGAAAGCCAATTATGCTCAATGGGGGATCCTTTATGATATTTTTTATCAATGTAAGCTAACCCTAAACTATATGGACCTAAACACCATTTATATCCAGATACAACCATAAAATCAGGCTTGATTTTATTAATATCTATTGGCATTACTCCAACTGATTGAGTACCATCAATGGCTAAGGATATATTATTTTTTTTCAATTCTTTAGATAATCTTTCTAAATCTATTAAGCCTCCATCCGTCCAGTGGCAGTTAGGTACAGAAACTATTGCAGTATCTTTATCAATTGAATTTATTATAGAAGAAGTCCAATTATCATCAGATGGTCTTTGAACAAACTTTACTAAACCATTGTCTCTTTTGGCTAATTCTTTCCAAATCCATACGTTTGAGGGAAATTCTTCTTCAAGTAGTAATATTGTTTTCTTATCTTTAAGCTTAAAATTATTTACAAAAACGGCAAAACCGTAGCTTACAGATGGTGTAAAAAAAATAGAATCTGTATGGGCATTAATCAATTTTGAAAATAATTTCCTAGTATTTTCAGGCTTTATATAAAAATCTTCCCAGTGAATATTCCAAGATTTAGATTTTAACTCAAATCCTTGTGAACCTCTGAGTACAGATTCTTTGGGTAGAAGGCCCATGTAAGCACTATTTAGATAGGCCACATCTTCATCAATATTAAAATATTTTCTATAATGTGAAATTTGTTCTGTCATAGATTTATTCTAACTGAATTTTTATACTTAATCGTTAGGTCCAATGACAAATTTTATACCTTCTGCTTTTGCAGATTTTTCTATTGCTAAAGGCAGATTTTCTAATGTAAATCTTTGAGAAATTATTTTTTCTAATGGCATATTTATCAATTCGTTTAGAGCTCTATCAAATGAATCTCCTGCACCAAATGCTCCAAATACAGATATTTCATTATAATGCATATCAAATAAGTCAAAAGGTAGATATGATCCCTTTGGATTTACTCCAACTAGCAACATTTGCCCTCTAGGTCTAATCAAGTCGAAGCATGATTCTAATAATTTTGGATTACCTACGGCTTCAGCAACCACATCAGCTCCGTATCCTTTAGTTTCTTTTTTTACTATTTCAATTAGATTTGAATCTAAAGGATTTATAGAAATATCTGAACCAAAATCTTTGGCTAAAGACCTTCTTTCAGGATTGATCTCTGAGGAAATTATTTTATCAATACCCAATTTTTTTAAAAAAAATATGGTGAATAAACCAAGTAGACCATTACCAATTACAACAGCAGTGCTTTTAGGCATTGGAGGTTTTAACATTTCAACACATGACAAACTACATGAAGCTGGTTCTGCCAATGAAGCATTCTCCATTGATAATCCTTTGGGAATTATTGAAATGGCATCCTCGTTCACAAGTATATATTGACTAAATGCACCTGCACGTCTTTCATTATTTTCACAATGACCTGCTGTCCATTTTCTACAATTTTCACATTTCCCGCATCCACCTACAGTATGAGCAGAAATATTCTTATTTAATAAATTTTGATTACCAGAAGGATGAACTTGAATAACTTTACCAGAAAACTCATGACCAAGAACTACATTTTTTGGAGATGGGAATAAGCCTTGTGTTATATGAATATCTGTCCCACAAACGCCGGCAGTATCAATCTTTACTAAACATGTACCTTGAGCGACATCAGGAATATCTACTTCATCTAAAGTAAAATTATTATCACCTTTCCATGTCATAGATTTCATCAAAGTCCTTTTAAAATATATAATTTGACTTATTTTACATTAAAACTCTAAAATTATTTTAAACACCTAATTAAAATATATTTATGAGTTTATTCAATCTATCAATAATATTTCTTCTGATAATTCTTATTTTCTCCATAGGTGGAGTTTCAATAATATTTTTTACTCGTTTCTCAAAATATTTTTCAGGAATGAAATTTAAAGAATTCGCTGACAATACGACTGAAGGAGTAGAAAATAAAGTCAAAGAGTTACTTGCTGAAAAAGACGATAAATTTAATAAGGATTTACAAACTGTTAAGGACTTAATGACTAGACAGTACGATAAAACAATGCAAGAAACCGTAAAATTAGTAACTACAAATGACTTACTTAGAAAACAAAACAAAAGTACAGAAGATGCTATAAATATAGCAAAACAAGAATTTAGTAAATTAACTAATGTTCTTTCAGGGACTCAAACTAGAGGCCAATTAGGTGAATTAATGGCTGAAGATATTTTTAGAAGTGCAGGTTTTATTAAGGGAGTGCAGTATGACACACAACAAGTATTAGAAAATGGAACTAGACCTGATTTCACCATAAATTTGCCTGACGGAAAAGTAATACACATGGATTCTAAATTTATTTGGGAATACTTTCAGCCTTTAATGGATGAAGACTCTGAAGAATCTGATAATAAAAATCGAGAAAAAAAATTCTTTGATTCTCTAAAAAGAATAATTGACGAAGTTGGAACAAAATATATAAATACTAAATCAAACACCTTAGATAATGTCATAGTTTTTGTTCCAAGTGATCATATTTTATCTTTCATTTATGAAAAAAGAATGGATCTAATACAATATTCTCAAGGGAAAAAGGTAACAATAACCTCTCCTGGTAATTTACTTTTAGTTGTAGGAGTTATTAAAGAATTCATGAAAGTTGTAACTATAGGAGAGAATCAAAATCAAATTATGACCATTTTAGATGAATTAAAAAAAGAATGGGATAATTATATTGAGGAACAATCTGTAGTATCCAGAGCACTAAAGACTGCTACAACTCATTTTGACTATCTTGAGGGTAGAAGAAGAAAAGCTTTAGATAGAAAATTTAATGCTGTAAAAGACTTAGAAACTCAGCTTGACAAAAATCCAGATAAAGCTCTAGATGTTTCCATCATAGAAAACGTTATTGAAGATGAACAAGAAATTAAATCTAATGAAGAAGAAAGAAACCAAAGGCAAATGACTTTAGATAATTAATCGAAGTCTGCTTTTGTTTTGCCAATTACTTCAGGATTTATAAAATTTTCAGGCCTATTATTACCCAAAACTCTAACTATTTCTTCTGCCGTTCTTCTTTGAAGTTCTTCATTAGAAGCTTTTGAAAAAAAAGCTGTATGTGGAGTTATGATTACATTTTTATTTCCAAATAAAGGGCTATTTGGAGAAGTAGATGTATCTTCTATTACGTCTAATCCAATTCCTCCAATTTTATTATCTAACAAAGCTTTTGATGCAGCTAATTCGTCAATAAGTCCACCTCTTGCACAGTTGACTAAAATAGCATTATTTTTCATTAGTTCAAACTCTTTTTCAGAAAAAAGATGATAGGTTTTATCATTCAAAGGAACATGAACCGTAATAAAATCAGATTTTTCAAGAAGATCTTGAAATTCAACTATACTCACACCTTCTATACTAGTACCAGATTGAAGTAATGGATCATATGCAACGCACTTGACTCCTAATCCAGAAACTCTTTTAGCAATAGTTTTTCCTATTCTTCCAAAACCAACAATACCCAATGTAGAACTACTGAGTCTTTGAACAGGAATATCTAAATTCAAATCATACCATCCTCCGTCTTTTACCATATTTGAATGATCTGAAATCCTTCTATTTAGACTTAATAGCATTGCTATTGCATGATCAGACACTTCTTCTAAGCAGTAATCAGGAATATTAGTGACTACTATGCCTTGATCAGTACATTTTGAAATATCAATATTATCTACACCAATACCATATCTTGAAGCAACCTTACAATTTTCTGCAACACTCAAAATATCAGCATTTATATCCCTAAAACAAAATAAGATAGCATCTGCATCAATTAATTCTTTTTTTAATTCTTCATCATTTTTTGTATTGCAATCTACAACTTCAATATCGTTATCATTAAGAATTTTGGTCTCAATATCTAAGTTAGGCCAAACATAATCGGTTATTACAGCTTTATATTTCATAATTTATATAGAAATCTTTTTAAATTGACACCCTTCTACAAAATAGTCAAAAAAATCAGATTTTGTTTCTAGCTCTAGATGATCAATATTATTCACATATTTCACTAGATTTTTTCTAAGTTTATTTGATAATAATAATTTTGTTGCACCTTCTAAAGCTGAATTTCCTATTTTTTTTATCTTTTCTAGAGGGAAATCTAGTATAAATCCAATATTTATGGCGTTTTCAATATCTATATAATTAGCAAACCCTCCTGCTAAATAAACATTTTCTATATCTAAAATATTTTTTCCAAAATCCTTTATAACTAAAGCTTGACCACAAACATTAGCAGCTTTAGCTTGCGCCAAACTGGAAACATCTTTTCTTGATAGATTTATATCTTGCTCATTATCTAAAAACATTTTATCCTCCTCTGATGTAAACTTTCCTAGAGGATTCATAAGATTATTTTCTACAAGTACAGATAAAAAATCAATTAATCCTGAACCACATATACCAGTAGCTTCTACATCACCTATTGTTTTATATCTAAATTTGTCTTTATGTATATCAACTTTTTCAACTGCTCCTGTATATCCAGGCATACCATAGGTAATTTCACCGCCTTCAAACGCTGGTCCAGCTGGACAAGAAGCAGCAAGCATTCTATTTGGAGTACCTAAAACTACTTCTGTATTTGTACCTATATCAATTAACATTTTTAGGTCATTATTCTCAAAAAAATCAGTAGATATAAGACCAGCAGATACATCTGACCCAATATGAGAGGCTATTAATGGAGGACTGTAAACAATTGCATTGGGATTAATTCTTAAATTTATTTCCTTTGCATATTTAGAGATTTCTGTAGAATCAACTTTATTTTCAAGATAATCTAGTTCTATTATTGATTTATATGGTCTTACTCCTATAGATTCAACATCTAAGTCAAAAAACAAATCTCTCATAGTGGCATTTCCAACTATAACTACCTCTACAATCTCATTTCTTCTAATTTTAATTTTTTTTACATATTCTCCTATTTCAAAATTAATTGAAGAAATTATAGATTTACATAGCTCACCTTTAAATTTTGATGAATTATAAGAAATTCGATTCATCACATCCGAACCCCCAAATACCTGAGGATTCTCAAAAGAAGAAGTTATAATTATTTTTCCATCATCAAGATTAACTAAGTTTATTGCAACAGTTGTAGTTCCAATATCCACTGCTAAACCATAAAAGTTTTTTGACTTAGAAATAATTTTTTCTTCGCCACCATTTATTAAGACTAATGAGTTATTCTTATATTGGTAATTATGATCAATATCATATTTATTTGAGCCACTAAAATTAGTTAATATTTTTCTATCTCTTTTTCTTGGAGTAAAACTAATATCACTATCTAAAGAAATGATTTTTGATTGACATGCCAGTCTATAAGGTTCAGTCAAAAAAGTTTCATGTTCTGAACGTTCTGATAAATTTTCTAATCCCTCAGAAACTTCAACTATGCATTCATGACAATCACCTACTCTTCCACAAGAAGTTGGTATTCTCATTTTAACTTGATCAGCTAAATCAAAAAGAGACTTATCTTCAGATAGTTCAATTGACTTATTTTCGTGTATGAATTTATAATTACTCATTTTTTTTTATGGGCTTATCAACCTGCCAAGCTGGCCTATAATCTAGTTTATGAGATCCTACACACACAGGAATTTCGGTGTGTTTTTCTGTATACTTTTGGTTTTTACAAAAAAACGTAGCTGTACATAAATTTTGAGCATTTTTATATGGACATCTGCTTTTACTTAACTCGTCTGCATGTGCAGAAATATCTTTGAAAATATCATATAAATTATCTAGACTCTCCTGTAATTTATCTTTATTCGAATTTGACTCTTTATAAGTCATTGCTAATCTAACTCTTTAGATCTTTAAGAAGAACAACTAATTCTTTAGCCCTATCAACTGCATCAACTGCACTTTCTCCATATGCATCTGCACCCATTTCATCAGCAAATTCTTGAGTTACAGGAGCTCCACCAACCATCATTCTTACTTCTTCCCGTAATCCCATATCTTCAAAATACTGAATTGTTCTACCCATGTTAGGCATTGTAGTAGTTAGTAAAGCAGACATTCCTACTACGTCAGGTTCAAATTCTTCAAAACCTTCTACAAAATCTTCTGGAGAGGTATCAACACCTAAATCATGAACTGTGAAACCTGCTCCTCTAAGCATCATTATGCATAAGTTTTTTCCAATATCATGAAGATCACCCTTAACTGTTCCTATAAGAACAGTACCTTGCGGTTCGATCCCTGATTCAGAAAGAATGGGTTCTATATGAGCCATTCCAGCTTTCATCGCTCTTGCAGAAATTAAAACTTCAGGAACGAATATAACATTGTCTCTAAACTTTACACCAACAATCGCCATACCATTCAATAAACCATCATCTAAAATTTCATTGGCAGAAATGCCATTTTCTAATGATTTTTTAGTTAATACATCAACTGAATCGTTATCACCAGTGATTAGAGAGTAAGCAATTTCCTGCATTTCTAAACTTGTTTTGGAGATGGCTTCACCAATATGTTTTTTTTCACTCTCTTTAGTTACCCATTCAAATTCTTTAGAAAGACCTTCATGCTTGAACATAGTATTTCCTGATTTAATTGATTATATTTTTATTCTAAGAACATTCTATCAAATCTAGGATTTAGTTTCTGCTAACCAATCAGATATTCCTTCATTAATAGCAACTAAATTTTCTGCTTTAGTTTTGAGGGGGATAGCACATTCAGGAGCAATCAACTGAACTCCTGCATTCAAACATTCAAAAACCTCTTTTTTAACATCATCTGTATCTTTAGAGTATAAAGTTTCTGGATTATTTATATTTCCCACTAATGCTATTTTATTATCAACGGCATCCATAGCTTCTTGTGGTGAATTTTTTGAATCAAAATGGAACGCATGCATTCCCGTTTCTGCGATGTAAGGCATTCGATCAACTGTTCGACCACATATATGGAGTATCAAAGGGACTGTAAATCTTTCAGCCATTTCTGAATGTATGTCCTGTAAAAAATTCTGATAATATTGTCCAGATACTAAATCACCAGTAGCATGATCAGGCACAGTCAAAATATCAGCTCCAGCGTCAACTTGAGCTTCTCCAAACAAATATGTGAATTCTTTTAGGTTTTCTAAAGACCTTATAGTTTCATTAGGATCATCTACTGATCCTAACAAAAAGGGTTCAACTCCAAAAACATGATAGGCTAGAGTCCAAGGACCCATAGTCTTTCCAATTATAGGAACATCATCTCCGAATTCTTTTTTTAAAATTTTTATCGAGTCGAGAATAACCTTAACATCAGGATGTTCTAAGAAATCTGATGGGACTTTTACATCATCAGAAGTTTTCCAAATAGGATTACTCATTCTTACAGTAGGCCAGTTATCTTTCTGCTCCCATTGCATTTCACATCCTATTGCACTCGATTCTTGAATAATAGAAAAATATGGGGCGATAGCATCAAAATCAAACTCTGTAATTTCAGTTGCAGCAAGCCTTGCATTCAATTCTGCTGATCTACATGCATCAGGAAAAGGAGCATCAACCAAATCCATCATTTCAACAGTAGCAACAGACGTTGGATTAGCTATAGGAGGGCGATCGACCTCTTTTCTATTTAACGCTGCAAGAACTCTTTCTTTTTTTGTCATCTTTTCCATAATTTTTCCTTAATTTTATTGTGAAAAGCCTAACGATTGTGTTGTCATTTGACCTGCCTGCTCATTAGCTTCCAACATTTGCTCTACAGCACTTACATTTCTTGCATAAGGTAATAAAACTCTAACATATTCGTCATGTGATTTCTGATCTGGAAAGCAAAAAGAATCTACATCATTTCGAACACACTCTCCATACTTTATGAAACCACCAACAACAGCTCTAATCCGCAATCCAGGTTTTTCATGTTCTCCTTCAGCTGTGACTGTATAGATGTGCTTGCCATCTTTGAATGCACCATCAACAAAAAAAGATAGCTTAGTTTTATTATCTTTAGCAGTTATTGGTCCTGTTTCAGGTTTTTTGTCTGGTGACATTTCAACACATTGAGAAAATAAAAACTTTAGGGGTCTTTCAATTAATGCACCCTCAGGAATTCTCATTTTGTAGTCAGAATCTAAGGATTGTAATCCTCCAAATTCAACCATCTTATCTCTTATTGAATTTAATCTATCGTTTATTTGATCTTTTTTACTGTATGACCAAACTGTCAAAATATCTTTTTTTATAAAAAGACCAACACTAATATCATGGAAATTAGGATCCATTGATACAAGCTCAAGACATTTACCATAACTTTTTCTAACTTCAGATACTCTCATTATGACTCCTTATTATTTTTGAAAATTCAAAAATATGTTTTTCAGTTGTTCCACAACAACCTCCTAAAATACTTACACCTAAATCTATAAGTTTTTCATATTGCTCCATCATAAATTCTGGAGATTCTGGATAAATTATATCGTTTTTCTTAATTATTGGAATACCTGCATTAGCTTGAACTAGTATGGGCTTTTTTGTCTCTGCTCTAAATTCTTGCATGATTTCTATCATTCTTTCAGAACCATTCCCACAATTTGTACCAACTATATCAGCTCCAGAGTCAAAAAACATTTGAATACTTTGCTTAGGAGATAAGCCGAACATTGTAAAATAACCTTTAGGCCCTTTATCAAAAACAAGAGAAACTATGTTTAATATGTTGAAATTTTCTTTTGCAACTCTAAGTGCAAGTAATGTTTCTTCAGTTGCAATTTGAGTTTCAATAACAAACCCATCAACTCCTCCTTCATATAAACCTAACATTTGATTATATAAGCAGTCATACATTTCGGACTCAGAAACGTTTCCTAATGGTTCAATAAATTCACCAGTGGGTCCAATAGACCCAAAAACATACTTATTTTCATAATCTTTAGAGGCGTTTTTGGCAATTTCTGCAGCTAATTTATTAATTTCTATTACCTTGTCCTCTAATCCATAGTGTTTGAGTCTGTAATAAGTTCCTCCAAATGTATTTGTAAGTACAATGTCGCTTCCACTAGAAAAGTAATTATGAGCCATTTTGGAGATTATTTCAGGTGATTCAATATTCATTAATTCTGGGCATCCACCTGCTTCGAGGCCATTATTTTGTAAGAAGGTGCCTGTAGCTGCATCCATCAAAAATATTTTCCCTTGATTTATATCTTGAAGTATTTTATTTGAGGATTCTTTTAATTTTTGAACCATGAGTCTATAGAACCAGGTAAACCTGATCTATTCCCTTCATCGTGTAGTTTTTTCAGTTTATTTATGAATGATTTAGGTATGTTTTGATCATAGCTTTCAATGATTTCTTTGGGGTCTGATTTTGTTTCTATGACTGGGCCCCATTCCCAAGCATCTAAATAAGCTCCACTTTCTATTGACCCGTCGTGCATTGCAATCGCATCAATTGTTGTCTGAAACGTGAGACTGAGTGGGTATGATATTTCATCTCCATTATTATCTTTATATTTAAGCTGGGTTGGAATCTCTTTCCAATATAAAATTTTATATGTAGACATTGAAAATTGTTTTTTATAGGTGATAAGAACATTATAATAGAATTTTTATTGGAGTTTTTTTATTAATGCCAAAAATAGTAATAGTTGATGATGATCCACAGGTTGTTTCTTATGATTCAACGTTATTCAATGACCTAAAAATTAGTAATGATATTGAAGTTTTCAAGTCTATACCAAAAGATTCTAGAGAGATAATTTCAAGATTAGATAAAGCACATACTGCAGTAATTACAAAAGCAACAACAAGAATCAATAATAATATTATAGAAAACTTACCCGAACTAAGGCACATAGCTGTTTTTGGAATAGCGCTTGACCATATCGATGTTGATTCGGCTAAAAGAAATAATATTGAAATAACTAATATCCCAGATGCTCTTACAAATTCAGTTGCTGAGCATTCAATAGGATTAATGATTTCTCTAATAAAAAAAATACCCGAGCTTGATAGGAGAGTAAGAAATAATGAATGGCCCTCTATAGAAGTTGATTTATTTGAGGGAAAAACATTAGGTATTATTGGTGCTGGAGCAATAGGCGAGAAAGTTGCAAGAATTGGCTACAACTTAGGGATGAAGATTATTATAAGTCCAGTTCTTAGATTAGATAAAGTCAGAAATCTAAGTTTTCAAGAATTAGGAGAAGTATCAGATATAAATTATCTACTTTCTAACTCAGATGTAATCACAATTCATACACGAATTGTTCAAGAAACTGAATACTTAATTGGTGCTGAAGAATTTTCAATCATGAAATCAAATGCAGTAATTATTAATACAGCCAGAGGCAAATTAGTTAATGAAAAAGCACTATATGATTCTCTAATCAGTGGAAAAATTGCAGGTGCAGCTTTAGATGTTTTTGAAAAAGAACCTCTGTCAAAAAATAATCAATTAAAAAGTTTAAGCAATGTTATACTTACATCCCATAATGCTGCTAATTCACACGAAGTTATAAACGAAAGTATAAAAAAATTAATAAACAATATCAAATCAAAATTAGATTGAGGGTTTAGATGAAAAAAATAGGATTTATAGGACTAGGAAATATGGGACAAGGGATGGCAAAAAACCTTCTCAACAAAGGTGCTGAAATTACTGTCTACACAAGAAATAGTGAAAAAATTAAAAATATGGAAAATTTAGGCGCAAAAGGTGCATACTCATTAGAAGAACTAACTAGTAACTCTGAAATAATAATGACATGCCTACCTGATATAGAAACATCTATTGAAATCATAACAGGAGATAACGGAATACTTTCATTTTCTAATGATAAAAAGATAATTATTGACCACTCAACTGTTGGAATATCCACTTCAAAGAAATGTAATAACTTTGCTATAGAAAATGGATCTCATTTTCTTGATGCTCCTATTTCTGGAGGGCCTTTAGGAGCAAATGATGGAACATTGTCAATTATGGTTGGTGGTAATCAAGAAGCATATAATATCGCCTTACCTTTTCTAAAAATGATGGGAACAACGGTTAAATATATGGGTAATAGCGGTACAGGAACTGCAATGAAATTAATTAATCAACTATTAACAGCAGTACATACAACTGCTGCAGCAGAAGCTCTTGCTTTAACAAATGCTACTGAAATAGATATTGATTCAGCAATGGAAATACTAATGGTGAGCTTTGGATTCTCTAGAATGTTAGAAAGATCAGCTCCAATAATTAAAGAAAGGAAATTTATTGGTTCTTCGGTCCCTGCGAGAAATATCCATAAGGATATAAATATAATAGATCAATTAGGTAAAGAATTGTCAGTAAATCTGCCTCTGATAGAAGCCTCAAAGAATCTTTATGATGAGCTGAAAAATGATGGAAAAGAAATGGATGATATGGCTGGAATTATCCAAATAATAGAAAAAAGGTCAGGAGAATAAAATGAAATCGTATAAAATTGCAGTTATACCAGGAGATGGTATTGGAGTAGAAGTCGTAAAGAGTTCAATTGAAGTTCTAAATACACTTCAAGAAGGCAAGAATTTTAAGCTTGAGTTTAATGAGTTTGATTGGAGTTCTGAATATTATTTCAAACATGGAAAAATGATGCCAGAAGATGGTATCAAACAGCTTGAAAATCATGATGCTATTTTCTTAGGTGCTGTAGGTCACCCAGATATACAAGATCATATTACTTTGAATGGTTTACTACTTCCTATTAGAAGAGCTTTTGATCAATTTGCATGTGTCAGACCATCAATACTTTATCCTGGAGTTGATACTCCCCTCAAAGATATTAAGCCTTACGATATTGATTTTGTTGTAGTTAGAGAAAATACCGAAGGTGAATATGCAAATGTTGGAGGATTCCAATACATGAATTTTCCTGATGAAGTTGCAGTTCAAAGTGCTGTTTTTACTCGAAAAGGATGTGAAAGAGTAATTAGATTTGCTTTTGAATTAGCCATGGAAAGAAAAAAGAAAAAACATCTTACATCCATCACAAAGTCAAATGCTCAAGGTTATTCAATGGTCTTATGGGATAGAACTTTTGATGAAGTTAAGAAGGATTATCCTGAGGTTACAACTAATTCCTTATTAATTGATGCAGCATGTATGGATTTTATAAGAAAGCCACAAGATTTTGATGTAGTTGTTGCCAGTAATTTATTTGGAGATATCTTAACAGACATAGGCGCAATCATAACAGGTTCAATGGGATTAGCATCAAGTGGTAATATTGATCCAACAAAAACAAGTCCATCAATGTTTGAGCCAACACATGGATCCGCCCCAGATATTGCTGGTAAAGGCTTAGCAAATCCAATGGCGCAAACCTTAACTGCAGGGATAATGTTAAGGCATTTGGGTGAAAACGATAGTGCAGAAATACTTGAGAATTCAGTTAAAAGAGTTTTAGAAGTAGGAGAATCTCTCACACCTGACTTGGGAGGAAATTCATCTACTGATGATGTAACTAAGGCTATTATTTCTAATCTATGATAAAAGGCTTAATTTTCGATCTGGATGATACTCTCACAATTCATGATGAATTATATGCTCCTAATTATTTAAGAATAATTAGAGAATTTTTTCCCGATTATAAAAATAATGATTCTGAAATTCTTAAAGTAATGATTCAAACTATTGATGATATAGGTTCAAAAAAATATTTTTTTAGATATCTAGATTGTAAATTTGGAGGAAGGGATATTCTTTGGGCAGATTGTGGAGGATATGGAGAAATAGGAGAATATTTACAAAATATCTACATAGAAGCTCAACAAGAAATGTGGAAAGAAATATTTATAAATTTGGGTATCTCAAAAAATAAATTAAATTTACATGAAATCATTCATGCATATAAGTATTATATGTGGAGTGGAATTAAGGCTTTTGAGGATGTGATTCCAGCCTTAAGTAAGCTAAAAGATTATAAACTTGGGATCCTAACAAATGGTATGCAACTTCATCAAAGAAAAAAAATAAGTAAAGCAGGATTATTAAGTTTTTTTTCAAAAAAAAATTCAGCCATAGTTACTTCTTCTGAATGCTTAAGTGGGAAACCATATGAAATCCCATATAAATTTATCTGTGAAAAACTAGAGCTAAGTTACTCGGAAATCATAATGATAGGAGACACATTGGATGGAGATATTCAAGGTGCTAATAATTTAGGGATTAAGAACATATGGATCAACAGAAAACAAATAAAAAAAGATCAATTTTTAGAAAAACCTAGTTTTGAAATAAATAGCCTTGAAGAATTAGATAAAATATTAAATCAACCTATTTTATAGGTTTCAGATAATAAAAAGTCAAAATCACAACCATTTTCAGCTTGTAAAATATGGTTGTTATAAATGTATCCATAACCACGCTTATAATCATCTATTTGATATTTTTTGCCTTTATTTTTTCTTCTTTTTTCTAATTCATTATCACTAACAAGTAAGTCTAGCGATTTATTTTTAACAGATAGAGATATCAAGTCTCCATTTTCTACTAAAGATAAGGGTCCACCAATGTATGACTCTGGACTTACATGAAGAATTATTGTTCCAAAAGCTGTTCCACTCATTCTTGCGTCAGATATTCTAACAATATCTCTAATTCCTTTATCAAGTAGTTTTTTGGGAATTGGCAAAAATCCCGATTCTGGCATACCTTGTCCTCCTACTGGGCCATTATTTCTAAGTATTAATACTGTGTTTTCATCAACATCAAGATCCGGGCTGTCAATTTCGTTAGATAATTGTTCAGCACTATCGTATACAAGTGCTTTTCCAGTATGTTCATGAAACTTATTACTTGCAGCTGCAACCTTTACAACAGCTCCATTAGGAGCTAAAGAACCCTTTAATATTGAGATACTACCAATTGAATTTATTGGTTTTGATTGATCTCTGATTACATCTTCATTATAAATTTCAGATTCATCAATTATTTCTTTAATTGTTCTACCGGAAACTGTTTCAACATCTTTTTCTAGTAAATTTTCAATATTTTTTAATAATCCTGATATTCCACCAGCATAATGAAGATCTTCCATCAACTTCTCTCCAGCAGGTTTTAAATTAACAATAACAGGTGTTTTATCAGATATTTTATTGAAATCATCTAAGGAAATTTTTACATTTGTTCTACCTGCTATTGCCATCACGTGAATTATTGCATTAGTTGAACCTCCAAAAGACATTAATGTAGATATGCCATTATAAAAATTTTCTTTTGTTAAGAAATTACTAAAATTTTTCTTTTCTTTTATTAATTGAACTATTCTTTGGCCTGTATTATTTGCTAAAGTCATTCGTCTTGAATCTACAGCAGGCAGGGTGGCAGCTCCTTCAAGTGTCAAACCCATTCCTTCGGCTATAGCTGCCATAGTAGAAGCTGTTCCAGCTACCATACAGTGACCAGGTGATCTGTATATACCTTCTTCCATTGAGTCATAGTCTGATTGAGATATATTTCCAGCTCTTAATTCAGTCCAATATCTTCTACAATCAGTACATGATCCAAGCTCTTCTCCTCTCCAATCACCTCTGAGTGATGGACCTCCTGGAAGTAATATAGAAGGAATATTTGCCGAAGCAGCTCCCATTATCATAGCAGGAGTTGTTTTATCACAACCTGAAAGTAAAACTACGCCATCAATAGGTAGCCCTTTAATCATTTCCTCAACATCAATGGACATTTGATTTCTTAAATACATAGAAGTTGGGGACAGGAAAAATTCACCTAAAGATATAACAGGAAATTCAATTGGAGTACCTCCAGCAGCTATGACTCCTTTTTTTACATGTTCAGCAAGGTTTCTCAAGTGAGCGTTACAGTGAACAGCCTCAGAAAAGCTATTAGCAATACCTATCATAGGTTTATCTTTGATCATGTTTTCAGGCCATCCCTGAGCTTTCAATCCAGATCTATGTAAAAAACCTTCAAGGTTTTTTTCTCCAAACCATTTTTTACTGCGTAAGTTATTTGACATTTCTTCTTCCCCTATCTTTTGAAATTGTGTCTATTATACTAATTCAATAATAAATTTTTTTAGTCTAAAATTTCTTTATTGAGTTTAAATTATGATTGTAAAAATAATTACTGATAATACTGATATAAAAAATATTTTCAAAGAACTTGAAGAATCTAATCTATTAGGTATTGATACAGAATTTATTAGAGAAAAAACATATTATCCGATTTTAAGTTTAATTCAATTGGCTGTAAATAATAAAGTATTTATATTCGATTGTGTAAAAAAAAATAAAAACTTAAAAATTCTAAGAGAAATTCTAAATGACGATAAATACGTAAAAATTTTTCATGATTCAGAACAGGATATAGAAATAATTAATGATTTTTTTAATATAGATCTAAAGAATTATTTTGATACACAACTAGCAAATGCTTTTATAGATACAGAACTAAATATAAGTTATAAAAATTTAGTTAGTAGATATTTAGATATAAATATTGATAAAGAACAACAAACATCAAATTGGTTGAGAAGGCCTCTTAATAAAAATCAAATAAAATATGCTGCTAATGATGTTATTTACTTGGAACAAATATACACAAAAATACTTTCTAAGTTAAAAAATGATAATAAGTATGATTGGCTCATAGAAGAACAAAAAAAAATAAGAATAAATATCCTATACAAGAAAGATGAAAATAATTCTTGGGAAAAAATAAAACTTAGTGATAATACAAAAATTGATAAAAAATTATTGATAAAGATTTCGAAATTTAGAGAAAAAATTTCTCGTGAAAGAAATATCCCTAAAAATTGGTTTTTACGAGACAAAAATATTATTCGATTGTCATCAAAAAAAATAAATAATCTAAGCGATTTAGAAAATGAAAATCTCACTAGCAATAGATTTTTTGAAAATCTTGACTATCAACTTTTATACGAAAATTTTCACGGTCATAAGTTAAGTTTGACTAAAACAAAAAGTTACAGATTCAATATAAAAATTTATCAAAAAATATTAGAAAACATCTCAAAAGAACTAAGCGTTTCACAATACCTAATTGCTAATAAAAAAGATCTAGAAAATCATTTTGGGGAAAATAAAGTTAAAATAAATGGTTGGAGGAAGAAGATTTTTGAAGATATAAAAGCCAAGACAAAAGAATAGTCAATATCGTAATATATATATAATCAAACTTGAATTTTATGAAATCACCTAAGACAGCAGACGAACTAAGACAAAGTTTTTTGAAATTTTTTGAATCAAAAAACCATCTAATCATGCCATCTTCATCCTTAATCCCAAGTGGAGACCCAACTTTACTTCTTACAAATTCTGGGATGGCACAATTTAAAGCTTATTTTTCGGGTGAAAAAGAACCTCCTCAAAAAAGAATAACCACAGCCCAGAAATGTTTCAGAACAACTGATATTGAAGAAGTAGGAGATGATACTCATCTTACGTTGTTTGAAATGTTAGGAAACTTTAGTTTTGGAGACTATTTTAAGAAGGAAGCGTGTGAGTGGGCCCTAGAATTTATGGTAGATATCTTAGGATTTGAAAAAGATAGACTTTTTTTCACAATCTACAAAGACGATGATGATTCTAAAGATATTTGGCTTGAATTAGGAATTGAGGAAAAGTATATATATAAGTTTGGAGATGAGGATAACTGGTGGGGGCCTGCTGGTGATGAAGGACCATGTGGTCCTTGTTCAGAATTACATTATTATCAGGGAGATAAAAAAAATATGGAATTTGAAAACCCAAAATGGGGCCCAAATCTTCATAATGATTTTGTAGAACTTTACAATCTTGTTTTTACTCAATTTTATAGAGACTTAAATGGTAATGATAATCCTTTACCTTTCAACAATATAGATACAGGAATGGGACTAGAGAGAACTGTATCTGTACTAAATAATCAAAAAACAGCTTATAAGACAGATATTTTTTCTGATCATTTGAAAATGTTGAATGATCGCGTCGACAATAATGATGATTTGTCACAAAAATTTAAGAGAATTATTGCTGAACATGGAAGATCCGCATCATTTCTTATTGCAGATGGTGTATTACCTGAAAATACTGGAAGAGGATATGTTCTAAGAAGATTAATAAGAAGAGCAATGGTAACTTCAAAAAAACTTAATTTAGACTACCCGGTTCTAAGTCCAGTAGCTGATATTACATCAAAAAAACTTAGTCATGTATATCCAGAACTTTCTGAAAAGTTAAGTTTTATAAAATCAGTACTTGATAAAGAAGAAGAAAATTTTAATAGGACATTAAGTTTTGGTACTCAGGTTTTGTATGAACTTATAAATAAAAGAAATATTGAAACTGATAAAAAATTAATTATTACAAATGATGCAAAAGAAGTTTCTAACGATATTTTCGAAAAAATCAATAGTAAAGAAAACAAAAAACTTTTAACAGGTATAGAAGCATTCATACTTTACGATACATATGGCTTTCCTATAGAAATAACCTCTGAAATTTGTGAAGAATTTGGGCTTTTAGTTGATAAAGAATCTTTTAATCAAATAATGAAAGATCAAAAAGATAAATCAAAAAAGATATCAAATGATGGAGAATCAGAGAAAATTTATAGCACATTAGATATTAAGCCAACAGAGTTTGTGGGTTTTGAAACACTGGAATCTAAATCTCAAATTTTAGCAATAATCAAAGATAATAAAATTCAAGAAAAAACAAGTGGAGCAGGAGAATTTGAAATTATCACGGATAAAACACCATTTTATGCAGAGAAAGGTGGACAGGTAGGAGATTCAGGGGAAGCAATTTCTGATAATGGAGAAATTGAAATACTAGATACTAAATCACCATATGGAGGAATTTTTATTCATAAGGCTAGAATAAAGTCTGGAGAAATATCAACAAATTCTCAAATTACATTGAATGTAGATAAAAGCAGACGAGAGAAAATTAAAAGAAACCATACAGCTACTCATTTACTCCATGCTGCTCTAAGAGAAATAATTGGAATTCATGTTCGTCAGTCTGGGTCTTTAGTTCATCCTGATTACTTAAGATTTGACTTTACTAATCTTGAATCTCTAACTAATTCTATGATCAAAAAAATAGAAGACAAAGTAAATGAATATATAAGAAATAACTTAGAAGTAGAAGTTTGTAACACTACATACAATAAAGCTATTGAAGATGGTGCTCTAGCATTTTTTGATGATAAATATGAACTTGATGTCAGAACAATTAAAATTGATGCCCCCTGGAGTTTTGAACTTTGTGGAGGAACTCATATGAATAGTACTGGAGGAATTGGTTTATTTAAGATTATTTCAGAAAGTGGGATTGGTTCAGGAAATAGAAGAATATTTGCTTCAACAGGAGTTGGTACAGAAGATTTAGTAGAAAAAAATCAAATTATAATCAATGAAATAATGAAAACTCTTAGTTCAAATAGCGATGATATTGTGGAGAAATTCAATTCTTTATATCAACTTTCAAAAGATCAACAAAAAGAAATTGAAAATCTTCAAACACAAATTACAAACATATCAATGGGTACTAATGACGATTCGATAAATGATTTTTTTGAAATTGATTCTGTAAAATTATCTTGCTCTAAAGTAGTTGCTTCTAATATAGGTGTTCTCAGAAAAGCTGGAGATGCTCAAAGAAGTAAACTAGGTAAGGGAGTTGCTATAGTAGGTTCTGTCATTGATGACAAAGGTGTAATAGTAATTATGTCTACGGATGAAGTAAAGTTTGATGCAAATGAAATTGCAAAGATTATCGCAAATGAAACTAATAGTGGTGGCGGTGGAAATAAATTTTCAGCTCAAGTTGGAATCAAAGATATTAATAGCTTCGAAAATTTTCTTCAAAATTCTAAATCTATACTAGAGAGTAAATTAAAATGACAACACTTTGTTTAGATATTGGAGATGTAAGAACAGGTGTAGCAATATCAAACGAGGTTTCATCTATTTGCAGTCCATTAGATTATATTAAATCAGATGATAACTTAGTTCCAAAAATATCAGAACTAATAAATTATCATAGTATAGATACTCTTGTAATTGGTCTTCCAAAGTTACTGAATGGAAGAGAAGGTGAAAGAGCAAAATACTCTAGAAAAATCAAGAAGGAACTAGTAAATATATATGAATCCTTAAATATAGTTCTTTGGGATGAAAGACTCACAACAAAACAAGCAGAAAAATACTTACGAGAAACTACCAAAAAAAAAGATAAAATCAAAAAAAATATTGATTCTTTATCTGCAGTATTAATTTTAGAAAATTACTTAGTATCTAGGAAGGCATGATGAAAGAAGTTGGAATACTTGGATATCCACTAGGTCATACATTATCACCAGTAATTCATGAAGCTGGATATAAAGAATTAAAATTGGACATCAAGTTTAATATCTGGGAAGTTGAACCAGAAAAGCTAGAAAACAAAGTTTTGGAACTAAGGGAAGATAGCATATTAGGATCTTGTGTAACACTTCCTCATAAAAAATCAGTTATAAGTTTCATAGATGAATTAGATGAATCAGCAGAAGAAATGGATGCTGTAAATTGGATTGTAAATAATAATGGTAGATTAGTTGGTTACAATACAGATTGGATAGGCTTTACCGAAAGTCTAAAATTTTATGAAAAAAAAATACAAGATAAAAATTGTTTAATCTTAGGTGCAGGAGGATCTGCTAAAGCAATTTGTATGGCTTTAATTAAAGGGAACGCAAGAACTATTGATGTTTATAATCGCACAGTTGAAAATACTAAAAAATTTTTAGAAAACTTCGACAAGCAAAGATTAAGTATTGGTATCCTAAATTCAAATCAAATTAACAACCCAAATTTTATAAATTCTTATGATTTAGTAATAAATACAACATCAGTAGGAATGAGTGGAGGTCCAGCTCCCAACATTAGTCCCATAAATACTGATAACATAAATAGAAGAGCTCTTTGCTATGATCTAGTTTATTCTCCAGAAATAACTCCATTTATACAAAGTGCAAAAAATAATAATATAGAAACTATAGGCGGACTTGCAATGCTTGTTTTTCAAGCAATTAAAGGTTTTGAACTAGTCACTAAACAAAAAGCTCCGATAAAAAAAATGCTTGAGGCAGTAGGCATAAAAAAATAAACATTGAGGAAAAAAATGGGTAAATTCAGATTCTTAACAGCTGGAGAATCACATGGGAAAGGGTTAAGTGTAATTCTTGAAGGTATACCTTCAAACCTATCAATTAGTGAAGACTTCATAGAAAAAGATATGTCAAGAAGACAAAAAGGATATGGTTCTGGCGGAAGAATGAAGATTGAAAAAGATCGAGCAGAAATTTTGTCCGGTGTAAGGCATGGAAAAACATTAGGCTCACCCATATCTCTTTGGATTGAAAATAAAGATTGGGCTAACTGGACTACCCCTATGTCTATTACTCCTGTTGATGTAAATGAAGATATAAAGAAACAAACAAAAATTGTTCCTGGTCATGCTGACTTCCCAGGTACATTAAAATTCAACCATAAAGATGTCAGAAATGTATTAGAAAGAGCAAGTGCTAGAGAAACAGCAGCAAGAGTCGCTGCAGCTTCAGTTTGTAAGAAATTTCTAAATGAAATTGGTATAGAAATAAAATCAAGGGCGAAATCTGTTGGCTGGGAAAAATCTGAAATTGAAAATATAGATGAAATAGATTGGGATTTTGTAGAAAGTTCAGAGGTTAGGGCTTCAAATGCTAATGAAGATATTAACTTCAAAAAAGTTATAGATAAAGTAAAAAAAGAAAGAACAACAATTGGAGGTATATTTCAAGTAATAGCATTCAATGTTCCTTTAGGGCTTGGAAGTCATACTCATTGGGATAATAAACTAGACGGTAAAATTGCTCAATCTATGGTTTCAATAAACGCAGTAAAAGGAGTTGAGATAGGAAATGGGTTTGAAAACACTGAAAGATGGGGCAGAGAAGTCCAAGATGTTATTGAACCAAATAGTTCGGATGTAAGAAATTTTTCTCAAATTTCTAATAACTCTGGAGGCATAGAGGGTGGGATGTCTAACGGAAATGACATTATAGTAAACGTTGCTATAAAACCAATAGCAACTATGACTAGTCCTTTACCATCAGTAGACATTATGACTGGAGAAGTTGTAGAAGCTGCTTATAATAGATCAGACATCTGCCAAGTTAGCAGAGCTTGTCCTGTAGGAGAAGCAATGCTCGCATTAACTTTAACTGAATCTGTTCTTGAAAAATTTGGGGGAGATAGTCTTCAGGAAATAAAAAGAAATTATATGTCATACATTAAGACATTTAAAGAATATGGCAAATAATATATTTCTAATTGGTTTTTCAGGTTCAGGTAAAAGTAGTGTTGGAAAAAAACTCGCAAAATACCTCAATTATAATTTCTTAGATACCGATAGAATCATAGAAAAAACAACTTCATTATCCATTGATGAAACTATCAGTACAAAAGGTGAAAAAGAGTTTAGAAATATTGAAACACAAGTTTTATCAAAAATTGATTTCTCACAAAATAATGTAATTTCTACTGGCGGAGGGCTACCAACTGAAAAAGACAATATAAGAATTATGAAAAGCAATGGATCAATTATATGGTTAAAAGCATCTATTGATTCTATCTATGATAGATTAAAGAATTCTAAAGAGATCAGACCTCTAATTGGAAATCATATAGAGAAAGAAAATATAGAAAGTTTATATAATTCAAGACAGTCAGTTTATAATATAGCTGACGTTAGCATAGATACTGATAATAAAAATTTAGATGAAATAACAAAAGAGTTAATAAATAAAAATGAACGATAAATTTTTAGCCGCAAATGTAAATACATCACAAGGTGATTACAGAGTAATTGTAGGCAAATCTATACTTGATACACTTGGCCCAGAACTTGAAAATGCAAATTTAAAGAACAAAAGATGTTTTCTTATATCTGATAAATCTATGTTTCCAAAAAAAACTAAACAATTACATGAATCTCTCGAATCACAAGGATTTATAACAAACTCTTTTTCTATAGAATTCTCAGAAGAACTTAAGACTTTAGAAACTGTTACAAAAATATATAATTGGCTCGCTGATATGAAAGCTGAAAGAAAAGATTTCATTATTTCACTTGGAGGAGGTGTTGCGGGAGATATTATAGGATTTGTAGCTTCAACTTATCTAAGAGGAATGCCTTTTGTTCAAATTCCAACCACTCTAGCAGCTATGACAGATGCAGCTATTGGTGGAAAAGTTGCATACAATTTACCTGTAGGAAAAAATCTTGTTGGTGCTTTTTATCAACCAAAATTAGTATTTGAGGATTTAGATTTTCTTGATAGCCTGCCAGAAAGAGAAAAAACAAGTGGTTGGGCTGAAGCTATTAAGCATTCTTTGATACTAGATCAAGATCTTTTTGAAGAATTCTATAAAAATCATGATCAAATATATAAATTAGATAATGAATATTCAGCAGAGATACTAAAAAGATCGGTTGCAATTAAAGCTAAAATTGTTTCAAATGATGAATTTGAAACAGGAGATGAGAGAATTAAGCTTAATTATGGACATACTGTTGGTCATGCAATAGAAAAAATTAGTAATTACAGTGAATATCTTCATGGAGAAGCAGTAAGTATTGGAATGATGGTAGCTGCAAACATTTCTCTAAGAATGGGATTTATAAATAAAGATTTAGTAAATAGACAAGAAGAAATCTTAAAAAGCTATAATTTACCTGTAAAACTCAGTGGTATAGCCTTAGAAGACATTTTAGAAGCAGTCAAGATGGACAAGAAAAATGTTGGAGGTAGAGTAAAATGGGTCCTTTTAGAATCACTAGGAAAAGCTACAATATCACAAGATGTTTCTGAAGATATAATATCCGAGTCGATTTTAGAGGTAATGAATTAGCCTCCAGCTACTGCAGGTACAATAGCTATTTCGTCACTTTCAGATACTTCAGTGTTCAATGAATCTAAATATCTTATATCTTCACCATTTATATATATATTTACAAAATGTTTGAGTGAATTATTTTCCATTATCTTTTCACTAACACCAGGAAATTTCTGATTAAGATTTTCTATTATATTAATAATTTTTTCACCTTCAATTTCTACTGAAGTCTGATTATCAGTTAGAGATCTAAGTGGGGTTGGTATTTTTACTTTAGCCATAATATAAAATTTTATTACTTGTAATTGAGAATAATTATAATATTATAACTGAAAAAAATCATGGAAAGCATTAGTTTATGAAGCTAGAAACCACTAAAGGCTCTATAAGTGTATTAGGAGCCCTAAATATGGATTTGATTATGAACCTAGAAAGACCTGCTAAACCAGGTGAGACTGTAGTAGGAGATAAGTACTATACAGCCCCTGGAGGAAAAGGTGGAAATCAAGCAGTCGCTGCAGCTAGAGTATCTAATACAGAATCTGTTAATTTTTATGGCTTTACTGGAAATGATAATTATGGATCAGAGTTGATAAATTACCTAGATAATGAAGGAATATTAACTAATGAAATTAAAATTGATTCAAAATTACACTCAGGAATTGCTATTATTTTTACAACCCACGATGGAGAGAATCATGTTAATGCTGTATACGGAGCAAATGAAAAAAAAGATTTAAGTCTTGTTGAAGCATTTAAGAATAATATTGATCAATCAAAAATACTCATTACTCAAAATGAACTTGATGAGGAAATAACTCGAGCGTGTATGGAATTAGCAAATGAAAAAGGGATTCCGGTAATTTTAGATCCAGCTCCTTACAGACAAAATCTTAATTTCGATTATTATAAAATGGCTGATATAATCACTCCTAATGAAACTGAAGCAGAGTATATGACTGGTATAAAAATTTCGAACCTAAATGATGCTAAAGATGCTGCGTCAATATTTATTGCTAAAGGTATCAAAGGCTGTATTATAACTCTTGGTGAAAACGGGGCATTATATAAAAGTGATGATGATCAAGAAATTTTCTACGAACCACATAAAGTAGAAAAAGTCCGAGCTAGTGTTGCAGCTGGAGATGCATTTACAGGTATTTTGGGTGCATCAATTGCATCTGGTATATCTTTAGACAAATCAATAAAGTACGCCATTGTTGGTTCTGCAATTAGTGTAACTAGGTATGGAGCTCAAGAGTCAATGCCTGAGTATGAAGAAATCATTAAAGCCTTATAGAATTGATTTTCCTTTAATTTTATCTATAGAATCAATATTATTTTCTTTCATCAATCTTAATAAACCTTTATTTATGTTGTATGCATAAAATAATCCTTCATATATAAACCCTGTATATCCTTGACATAAATCTGCACCCATAGCCAAAGAATTCCATACATCATTAGCATCAAAAATCCCACCACATGCTACTATGACTGGATCAGGTCCAACATAAGATCTTACTTCTGCTATCATTCTAGGCGTATTATTTGTCAAAACTCTTCCTGATTTACCACCCTTACCAACAGCTAATTTTTCAGAATTTACAGGTAAACTGTTGGCTATGACTAAACCATCTGCTCCTGACATGATTGCAATTTTACCTAAATCAAGATATTCATTCTTATTAGATTCTAACCAAGGTGGTAATTTTACTAAAATCTTATTTTTTGAAACAGATTTTATTTTTTCTAGTAATTTAGACAATTCTGAAGGGTTATGAAATAATCTTAAACCCGAAGTATTAGGACTAGAAATATTTACCTCAAATACTTTAGTTTTATCTTCTAATGTCTCAATACAAGATATTATTTCATCTTCATTTATACCTGAAACTGATAAAAAAATTCCATTCTGAGGATTTTCTAATAATTTTTTATTTATTTTTTCCAAACCTTGACTTGGAAAACCAAGTGAATTTATTATTGATTTTTCCTTAGGGACATGATGAAGCCTTGGTCTAGGATTGCCAAATCTTTCTTGCAAAGTTATTGTTCCTCCAGTTACAAAACCAAACTGAAGTTCCAGTAATTGATCTAAAACATTACAATTTTTATCATATCCAGCCGCAAGACCAATAGGTGAATCTAACTTAATACCAAGAACATTAGTTTGTAAACCATCAAGTTTTGATCTATAAGAAACAGGATTTATCACCTTATTAAAAGGGAATTGAAAAAATTTTTCAGCTATAAAATGAGAGACCTCAGGGTTGATAAGTTGTAAAATTGGTAGTATTAGTGATTTGTAAAGCATTTTTACTCCTATAAATATTTTAGAGCTAATAACTTTTAAAACAAGGAAAAACACCATATGTCAAACTTAGAATTTAAATTTGGTTCAGAAGATAATCCAAAAGGTCACGCCATAATATATTTTGAAGAATTTGATGAAATATTTGCTTCTTATGTTATAAATTTTCCAATTAAAGGTGAATTGTCAAAATATATCCCTGAAATGTTCAAAGATCAAATTCCAGACGAAGAGATGACTAAAATGGTATTTCCTCCAATTCCTGAAAAATTTAATGGGAATTTAGATTCATTAATAAAGATAACTCAATCTAGAGCTGATGATTTAATTTATGGAGGAAGTATTAATTCCAATGACACTACTTCTGCAATGTCCAAATTGAACGCTTTAGCTAATGAATATTCAAAGCTATGCACAGATAATGAGTTTAATGAAATAAAAGAATTAATTGATGATATCCCTTCATCAGAAATTGAATTAGAAAACTCAAAATTTTCAGAAATGAATGAATCAGAACTTCTAGCAGAAGTTACTAAAATATTTGGAAAAATAAAATTTTCTAAGGATAATAATGAAATTGATGAGATTAGTAATATAAAAAAAGATTTGCAAATAATAAGCTCTATAATTCCTGAAAATAGAAAAATCAAAAGACTTTTAGACTACGTAGAATTAGAGTCAAATAACTCTGAAGATATAATATCAGCATACATTAGTAGGGCATACGGACTAATGAATGAAGACTATATTATGGTAAAAGAACAGGAAGATTTGATAAAAAAATTAGAAAAATGATAATTTGAAAAACTCTACAAACATTTTTAGAAGTCTGGCTAACAGAAACTTTCTTTATGTCTGGTTAAGCCTGGGGTTCTCTATGGCAGGGTTTCAAATTCAAATGACAGTAAGAGGTATTCTAGTTTACGATATCACTTCAGATGCATTCATAACCGGTGTTGTTTCAGCAGGTTTTGCTCCTTCACTATTACTTTTTTCAATGTTTGGAGGCGTACTTGGAGAAAAGGTAAATAAAAAGAGGCTTATTCAATTCGCTCAAAGTGTAAATGTGATTCAAAGTATTATTATTGCAACTCTTCTTTATTTTGATATGGTCCACTGGAGTCATCTATTGCTTGTTTCAATTACTCAAGGTGCTATGTTTGCTATTCAAGTTCCCGCTAGGCAATCATTAATTCCAGATTTAGTTGGTAAAAAATTACTAACAAATGCAATCGGTTTAAATGCTATGCAGATGGGAGTAACAACTATGATTGCACCAGCTATTGGTGGATATACTTATGAGATTTTTGGTGCTATAAACTCTTACTTTATAGTTTCTATATTGATGACTATTGGAGTATTTTTTATGGGTTTTGTTCCAAATTTTCCTCCTAAATTAAAAAATAAAAATACATCAACTACTCAAGAAATAATTAATGGCTTTAAATACTTAAAGTCAAATAAAATAATTAGATTAATTTGGATACATGCAGTAATTTTAGCAATGTGCACAGGACCATTTAGAATGCTTATTCCAGTTTTTGCCAAAGATGTTTATCTATCAAGTCCTGGTGATGTTGGTAATCTTATGGCCGCTGGAGGAATAGGAGGCATTCTATCTTCTATACTAATAGCATCCCTAGGGCCTCAATCAAAGAGGGGTTTTATATTAATATTTATTGGTATTGTAACTGGACTTGGTTTGTTGATGGCTTCAACGCTAAACTTTTTTATAGTTGGTGTTATAGCGATGATTATAGTTGGTTTCTCTGAAACTGGTAGATGGAGCTTAGGTCAGGCAATGATGATGGAGCACGCAGGTGAGGAATATAGAGCAAGGGTAATTAGTTTACTTATGATGACTTGGGGATTGATGCCACTAAGTATGCTTCCCATGGGATGGGCATTTGGATATTTTGGAGCAGAAATAACTACTTTCGTAACTGCAATTATTACATTATTATTTGCTATAACAAGTATTTATTGGGCAAAAAGCTTATCAAAATTGTAACTTAATGAATAATCAGATAAATAAACTACCAGAAAATATTTCTAAGTTAATTGCAGCAGGAGAAGTAGTAGAAAATCCTTTGTCTATAATCAAGGAACTAGTCGAAAATTCTGTAGATGCAAACTCAAAAAAAATAATAGTTGAAATAATTGATGGTGGCAAGAAATTTATTTCTATAACTGATGATGGTGATGGAATAAATCCTCAAGATATAGATTTGGCCTTTGAAAGACATGCTACTTCTAAACTGAAAACTAAGGAAGAAATCTACTCGATTAAAACGCTTGGGTTTAGAGGAGAAGCTTTATCATCAATAGCTTCAGTTGCTCAAGTTAAATGTACTTCAAGAACTAAGGATCATGATTATGCAATTGAAATAGAAAAATCTTTTGGCAAAACTATAAAAAAATCTAATATTGGATCTAACTATGGAACCCAAATAATAATTGAAAGAATATTTGAAAACACACCTGCTCGAATGAAATTTTTGGCATCAAATAAACTCGAAGCTTCTAAAATACAATACTTAATACATGCTGCTTCTCAATCATTTACGCATATTGCTTTTGAGTTATACATCGACGGAAAGCTGAAGGTAAAAACTAATGGAGATAAAGACTTATATACTATAATTTCAGATGTTTACAAGTTGAATAAAAATGATGTTATTGAAATAAAAGACAGCAATGATGACCTGAAAATTGAAGGGTTTATTTCTCTTCCTCAAAAGAACTTTGGAAATAGATCAAGAATGAATATTTTTATTAATAATAGAATTATCAAGAATAATAAAATATTTCATACAATTGAAAATGCATATCGACCTTTTAGTCCTAATAAAAAATTCCCAATTATTTCAATAAACATATCTATTCCTCATAATAGAGTAGACGTAAACGTTCATCCTCAAAAGAATGAAGTGAAATTTGATGATGAAAATCAAATCTTATCATTTATATATAACTCAATATCTAAAATTCTTAATAAAGAAGCTCCTGCAAACTCTATGGAAGTTAGCATAAATCAGAATAGAAGTGTTGAATATTTTGAAAATAATTCTTTCTCACAAGAAGAATTATTTGATAAGAATAATTATTCTCTTAAAGAAGCTATACCTATTTTAAGGTTTATTGGACAAGTAAAAAATACTTTTTTAGTATGTGAAGGGCCTGATGGAATATATTTAATTGATCAACACGCTGCTCATGAAAGGATACTCTATGAAAAATATTTCAATTATAACTACTCAAATGAATTCCAAATTCTCAACATAACTCAGTTTGTTGATTTAGGAGTTATTATGAATTCTAAAATCATAGAGAATTTAGAAGAATTTAAGTCTCTTGGATGGGATTTAGAGGAATCTGCAACTGGTCAAATAATTGTAAGAAATATACCATTTACAGGTCTCTATAAAACAAAATCTAATGATATTAGTAATCTTTTGGAAATAATTTCTAAGGATATGGAAAAAAGAAATTCAGACACTCCAAAAGATATAATATCTAAAAGACTTGCTTGTCACAGTGCGGTAAGGTCTGGGGATAAACTTTCAAAAGAAGAATGTCTAAAATTGATAGATGAGCTTGAAAAATCAGAAATACCTTGGGATCCTCATGGAAGACCCGCTATTGTAAAAATAGATTTTCAAAACATTTCAAATCAGTTTGGGAGATAGTATAATAGTATTGAATCTAATAAATTATTTGATTCAAAAATCATGGTAAATTTTTTTCAATTATTATCTGCAATTCTCGATAACGACCCTGATCGATTGCTTATTTCACCGTCTGAAAAAAAAATTGTTGCATCCTATGGTGAATCCAAAACAATCCAATTAAAAGATTATAAAGATTACGAAAGTTTCAAATCAAAAGTTCTTTTAAATTTAGAAAATGAAAACATTGGATTTGGAAGTCTATCATTCGATATAACAAATGACTCAAAACAAAATAGTTGGAGTAATTTTCCATTAGGTGAATTTACATTCCCTTCATACGTTTTTATATTTGAAAATAATACAATTTCAGAATATGGAAAAAATAACCAATTAAAAAAACAAATTTTAGAAAGTTCAAAGGAAAAAAAATTAACTAGAAGTATTCCAATTAATAATGATAATAATCACTCCCCTTGGATAAATCTTGTAGAAAAAGCAAAACTAGATATTTCAAAAAGTAATATTCAAAAAATAGTAGTAGGAGAATCAATTACTTACGAAAATTTAGATATAGATATTAAACAAACATTATTCAACATGACTAATGAGTACCCTGATTGTGTAACATTTCTATTCAAAAATTCTGATGATTATTTTTTTGGTTCAACCCCAGAGAAAGTATTTAATTATAATAATGGAATCCTTATTACTGACGCTTTAGCAGGTTCAATTCCAAATAAAGGTCAAAAAGAAGATCAGATTAGAAACATGTTCAATAACTCAATTCTTCAGAAAGAGCATAACATAGTTGTAGAATTCTTAGAAAATCAACTATTAAAAATTTCTAATAATAAGGTAAAAAAATCTAAATTGAAGATAAAATCTTTGAGCAATGTAAATCATTTGCTTCTAGAACTTGAAACAAATGTTGATAAGAATAATTTTTTTGAATTTATAAATCTTCTTCATCCATCTCCAGCTCTTGCTGGATTCCCTGTAAACGATGCCAAGCAATGGATTAAGAGTAACGAAAATTTTCATAGGGGTTTATATACTGGATCTATAGGTTATGTAGAAAAGAACTCTTCCTATTTTTTTGCTGCATTAAGATGCGCAAAATTTTCTAGTAAGGATAAAAACATTACTACTTTTGCTGGTAATGGTATTATTGAAAATTCTAAAACAAATTACGAAATAAATGAACTTAAATCAAAATTTGAAGCAATAAATAGATCAATAAAGGTAAATTAATGCTACCTCATGACAAACAGATCAAAATTTTTCTAGAACAATTATTGAGTTTTTCAATTAATGACATTGTAATAAGTCCTGGATCTAGATCTACTCCTTTAGTAAATAACTTATTAAAAAATAAAGAATTGTTTAATCTAAATTTAGTACTTGATGAAAGATCTGCGGGATTTTTTGCTTTAGGAAAATCAAAGATTTCAAAAAAACCTACTATTTTAATTTGTACTTCAGGAACATCAACTCTAAACTATAGTCCAGCGATAGCTGAAGCTTATTTTTCACAAGTCCCATTAATTGTAATTACAGCTGATAGACCAATGATATTCAGAGAAACGGGATCTAATCAAACTCTTAATCAAACAAATATATATTCTAATAATATTAAGTGGTTTTACGATATTCCAGTCACAAATGATGATAATTTTATTTCTAATGTAGCTTATAAAGCTATATATTATTCAAATTTTCCAACTAAAGGGCCAGTGCATATTAATTGGCAATTTGAAGAACCTTTTACAGATTTAAGTACACCAGAAATTAACCCAAAAATTACTCATAAAACTTTAAGCTCTACAAATATTAATATTTCAGATGAAAGAACAAAAAATATAATACCTATTCTTAGTGATAAGAAAGGACTAATAATTGTTGGTTCGCACAATTATGACAATAGAGATATTCTGAACCTATCAGAGATATTAAATTGGCCTATAATAGCCGACCCGTTATCTAACTTGAGAGACGAAAAAAATTATACTACTCCAATAATTGACTCCGGAGATTTGATTTTTAGAAAAGAAGACTTATTATTACCTGAAACAATTATACATATTGGAAATCTTCCTGTTTCAAAATTTATATCAAAAAATCTAGAAAAAGTTTCAAATCATATTTTTATCGAAAATTCTGGGAACATATCTTCAGGATTTTCCTCAATAGATGAACACCTAAATATTTCCATATCATCCTTAGTAACCCAATTACAAAAACAGGATTTTAAAGCAATTAATAATGATTGGAAAAAAACATATATAAAACTCAATGATAGTGCTAGAAAAATTATTGATAGGAACATTTCTAAAATTAAAGAAATAAGTACGAAAAAAACTATTCTTGACAATATCCCTGAAGATTCTATTTTTATAAGCGGAAATTCTCTACCCATTAGAATATTAGATTTAATTTTAAGTAAAAGCAAAAACATAAAATTTTATGGAAACAGAGGCTTATCAGGAATAGACGGAAATATTTCAATAGCTAGCGGAATTAGCTCTGTGACTAATAAAAATGTTTTCTTGGATATCGGAGACTTAGCTTTTTACCATGATTTAGGAGGTCTTGTGACTGCAAAAAGAAATTCTAAATCATTGACTATTTTTGTCAACGAAAATAGTGGAGGACAAATATTTAGTTTGCTTCCTCAATCTAAAGATTTAGGAGAAGATTACAACGATTGGTTTATAACGCCACATAAAGAAATAGATATTTCTGAAATATCAAATAGTCTTTCAATTGAATATTATAATCCAAAATCAGATAAAGAAATCAAGAAAATCATAAATGAAAATTCAGAAAACAATGTAAAGATTATAGAAATAAATTATGATAAATCAGACTATAAAATATACAATCAATATATCAATAATCTAGTTCAAAAAATAACTATTGATGAATAACTTATTCTATAAAATAGAGGGTTCTGGAATACCTTTAATTCTTATTCATGGTTTTACAGGAAATCATAAATCATTCGAAATTGTCAGTAAATATCTTAGTCAATATTTTAAGGTTATTTCTGTTGACCTAATCGGTCATGGAAATTCAATGATCTGTGATGAATCACTTTATAATTTTGAGAAAAGTACAAAATTATTAACTGATCTTATTGAATCCTTAGATATAAAAAAGGTTAATGTTTTGGGATATTCATTGGGAGGAAGAACTGCACTTCATCTAGGATTGAAATATAAAAAAAATATAAACAAATTAATTTTATGTAGTACATCTTATGGAATTGAGGGTGAAGAAAATAGAAAATCAAGAATTCTTAGTGATAAAAAAATTATCGATTTGTTAACTGAAAAAACAATAGATGATTTTGTAGAATTTTGGGAATCACTGTCAATTTGGGATTCTGAAAAAAAATTAGGGGTCAGTGCAAGAAAGAAATTAAGAACAATTAGAAAAAGTCAAAATCCTTTAGGGCTTTCATTAAGTCTTAAGTATCAAGGCCAAGGAGTTCAAAGTAATCTGCTAAATTACTTAGATAAGATTGTAAATAATACTATGATTTTATACGGTGAAAATGATATAAAATATGAAAAAATTTCTAAAAAGATGTCTAAAGCTATTAGAAATTCTAAAACAATAGTAGTTCCTCATTCAGGTCATAATATAATATTAGAAAACCCTATTTTTGTATCTAGGGCAGTCAAAAACTTTATACTTGGAGTAAAAAATGACAATTAATTGGCAAAGCAAGGATAAATACGAAGATATACTTGTAGATTATTTTGAAGGAATTACCAAAATAACTATCAACAGACCTGAAGTTAGAAATGCATTTAGACCAGAAACTATATATGAATTATCATTAGCCTTCAAAGAAGCTGCTGAGGATGAAGATACTGGAGTAGTTTTATTTAGAGGAGCTGGAGAAAAAGCCTTTTGCTCAGGTGGAGATCAAAAAGTAAGAGGACACGGTGGATACAACGATGGAAAAGGAAATCCAACCCTTGGAGTACTTCCTCTACAAAGATTTATTAGATATATGCCTAAACCAGTTATAGCTTTAGTTAGTGGGTATGCTATTGGTGGGGGACACGTCTTACAAGTTATCTGTGATCTAACTATAGCTTCAGAAAATGCTGTCTTTGGCCAAACTGGTCCAAGAGTAGGATCGTTTGATGCAGGTTTTGGAAGTTCTGAGTTAGTAAGATTAGTCGGATCAAAAAAAGCAAAAGAAATTTGGTTTTTGTGCGATCAATATAACGCAGATGAAGCTTTAGAAATGGGACTCATTAATAAAGTTGTTAAATATGATGAACTTGAAAATGAAGGGGTAAATTGGGCAAAAAAGATTTTAGAAAAAAGCCCAACAGCTATAAGATTTCTAAAAAATACTTTCATAGCAGAGACAGATGGTCTTGCGGGCTTACAGAATATGGCAGGAGATATAACTATGATGTACTACATGACTGATGAAGCCAAAGAGGGCAAAAATGCATTCATAGAAAAGAGGAAACCAGACTTTTCAAAATTTCCTAAACCTCCATTTCATGGTTAGGTAGATAAATTGAATAAAATTATTTCTTTTTTAGATGCCTTTAGATTAAAGACATTACCAGCAGTTCTAGGACCACTAATAATTGCAATATCTCTAAGTCTAGATAAATCTTTTGATTTACCAAAGATTTTACTTATTATTTTATTAGGGATATTTCTACAAATACTGGTAAATTTACTAAATGATGTTCAGGATTTCAACAGAGGCATTGACACTAAAAATAGAGCTGGTCCTAAAAGAGTAATGCAATCAGGTAAACTATCAATAAATGAAATGTATACCTTGATCTTTTTAATACTAATTATTTGCCTAGTATTAGGAATTATTGCATTTCTCATAACGAACTACATAACAATAATTCTAGGGGCATTACTTTTTTTACTTGCATATACTTATACTGGGGGACCTAAACCATATGGATATAATGGATTAGGTGAGTTGTCTGTAATAGTTGTATTTGGGCCATTAACAATACTTGGAAGTTTATATGTTTTTGGAATCAACCCCAATTTAAATACGTTAATAATATCTCTTATTCCTGGTTTGACAGCAAGTCTAATTATATTAATAAATAATATAAGAGATATGGAAAATGACAAAATTGGAGGTAAAATTACTCTTTCAGTTAGAATTGGAGAAAAAAGTTCTAGATATCTTTTCTTAGCAATTATTTACATAACAATTACATTAGTAATTTTTTCTCTATTTCAGAATGATAAATTTATTCTAAGTATACCCTTTATAATTTCTATATTATTTTTATTCCCACTTAAGGATTTAGGGTTTAAGTTGTTTGCATATGACTTATCTGTAAACTTAAAAAATTCAAAGAAACTAACTGAACTGAATTCAACACTAATAAAGACTGTACGTGCACATTTTTTAATATGCATAATTCTAAGTATTATTCTAGTTATATAAGAGACTGAAAAAAAATGTTTGAGTATTCTAAATATAGGATAAAAATAAATAACTTTGATAATTCTCAAGAAAATTATCCTTCACAAGATATCATTATAATTCGATCTAATGATCCTTATAAATTATTTGAGGTTTCATTGTTAAAAGGATTTAGTGAGAATTCAATTGAAGAAATTGAATCAATATTAAATAATACAAACGATCAACATATCTGTGAATATCCAGAATTAGAATTTTCAATATCAACTAATTCATTAGTAACTGAATCACTGCCTTCAGTTAAGTCATCTATTCTCATAACAAATAATGAGAACTTAGAAAATAAAATAAAAAAATATTTATCACTTGGATTCGATACATTTAAGATAAAATTTTCAAAACAAAATTACATAAGAAAAATAAAAGAACTTGAAAATATAAACAAAAATACAATTATTAGGGCAGACTTTAACAATGATTTTAGCCTTGAAGAAGCTAAGACTTTCTTAAAAAACTTAGAGTATAAATTTGAGTTTATTGAAGGATTAGTTGAATCTGACACATTTGAAAATTATAATTTATTGTCAAGAAACAAACATAGTTTGTGTATTGATTTAACAAAAGAAAATTTAGCTGAAAGTATAAAACTTATAGAATCTAAGTTAGTCGATTATGTAGCCATCAAACCGAAATTATTAGGAGCCAAAAAACATACTTTAGATATTATCAATAGATGTTTTGACAATAATATACAATGTTATATCAGCTCATCATTTGAGACTCAATTGGGACTTAATCAATCACTCATGATTGCTAAATATTTAGATGATTTATATTCTAATAAAATAACTCATGGATTTGGGACTATAAGATTTATGGACAAGAGTGTCATTCCTGGAATTAGTCTAAAGAATGGTTTTGTAGACTTAAAACCATCAGATTTCAAAATAGATAAAATCAATAAATTTCAAACTAGTGAATGGCAAACAATTAGAAACGTTTATATTTTGGAAAAGCTTAAAAATGCCTTATAGTTGGATAGAAAAAAATAATAATGAAGATGAATTTATCTTCTCAAAAGAAAAAATATATTCACATAGAGATTTTTACAATTTATCTATGGAATATTTAGAATTTGCTAATGAAAATATCAGTAAAAACGAAAAGATTTGTTTCATTTCTAATGACATTATAAAATATGCAATTTTTTCAAATTTAATTCCTATGGCGGGAGGTATATTTGTACCCATGAACCCTAAAAGCTCTGCCTATGAAATTCAAAACAAAATGAAAATCATAAGTTCCAATAAAATATTTTATGATAAAACAATAGATCTAGAAAATATCCCAAATATAAAAAAAATCAAAATATTTTCTAATAAAAATTCAAAAAATAATTCATTTTGGCCAAATGAAGAGGACCCATTTTGTATTTTATTTACATCAGGAAGTTCTGGTCAACCAAAACCTGTAACTATATCTAGAAAAAACATCGAATCAAGTTGTAT
>CESD01042103.1_pt1 | contig 68990 bp, 52 predicted proteins | sample 531191 | NCBI WGS metagenome assembly CESD01 (sample SAMEA2622021, study PRJEB7988) | marine metagenome | biome: marine biome (ENVO:00000447); feature: deep chlorophyll maximum layer (ENVO:xxxxxxxx); material: "saline water (ENVO:00002010), including plankton (ENVO:xxxxxxxx)" | depth 188 m
AATAATAATATGTCTGACATCACAAGACGAGAATTTATTCGAAGAAGTGTAATTATTGCAGCTGGCGCAACACTTATACCATCATGTGAAGATAATGAAGGAAGTCCAAATGAAGATAGTCCTCCAATTACCTATTCACCAGGGATGCTATCTGGTAATAGGCCATCTAAAAAAGTTATCATTATCGGTGCAGGACTTTCTGGGTTAGTTGCTGCATATGAATTAAATCGCGCAGGTCATGATGTAACAATTTTAGAAGCAAGAAATCGAATTGGTGGACGAGTATTTACAATTCGCTCTCCATTTGCTGATAATCACTTTGGGGAAGGAGGAGCAGCAAGAATTAAGCCTAGCCATGATTTAACATTAGGATATGCAAACCATTTTAATTTACAACTAGATCCTTTCTATGCTACGTCAGGCTCTTATGTAGATGTAAATGATGGCAATCGAGAACTAATTTCAAATAGCAACTATCTTAACGCAACATATGGTTCAGTTTTTCGTAAAGATTATGTCAAAATTCGTGGTGGATCAGATCGTTTACCGTATGCATTTGCAGATTATTTAGATAATTATATCTCACTTGCAAGCCCTGCCCAATCTATTGCACAAAATTCTAATGGGGTTACTGTGCAAACAACAAATGGGCAGTCTTTTACTGCAGATAGAGCTTTATGTACTGTTCCTTTAACTGTTTTAAATAAAATTCAATTTACACCATCATTATCAACAGAAAAACAGACGGCAATGAATGGTGGGTATCGATATGCATCGTCAACAAGAATTTATATTCAATTTCAAAATCGATTTTGGGAAAATGAAGGGTTAAATGGATGGGGAAATACTGATTTACCAGAAGAAATCTGGCAACCTACTTGGGATTTAAGTGGTCCACGTGGTATTATTATGTCTTATTTACGATATAATAGAGCAGAAGAAATGGATATACTAACTGAACAGCAGCGCATTGATACCGTTCTGAACAGATGGGAAAATATTTTCCCTGGAGCAACAAATAATATAGAAAATGGCACGTCTCAGTCATGGGCTCTTGAAGAATGGTCAAAAGGAGCATGGGCATCACCTACCTCATCTCAAGATTCAGCGCTAGCAGACCATATTGGGGCTGCAGAAGGCCGTATTCATTTTGCAGGCGAACATGCTTCAAATGATCATGGATGGATGCAAGGAGCATTATTCTCTGGTTTGCGTGCTGCGGTAGAAATTCATGAAGGAAATTAATTTCATGAAAAAAATAAGTGTTTTACTTTTCATTATTATGCTTAACTCATGTGAAAATAAAGATATACTTAATATTGGCCATAGAGGCGCTAAAGGACATATCGCTGAAAACACCTTAGAATCTATACAAAAAGCAATTGATTTGGGGGTTGATGGTGTAGAAATAGATGTTTTTCGTTGTGCATCTGGTGAAATAGTTGTTTTCCATGATAAAAAATTAGATCGTCTTACTGATAGCACTGGTTTTATTGAAGAAATGACAATCGATTCACTAAATAATGTTCTAGTAGAAGGAAAATACAAAATACCAACTCTGGAAGAAGTATTAACCCTTATCGATGGAAATATATTATTAAATGTTGAGTTAAAAGGTAAAAATACAGCTGAAAAAACAGCTTTAATTCTTAAAAACTTTGTTAGCAATACTCAATGGGAAGCAAACCAACTAATTGTTTCAAGTTTTAATTGGGATGAATTAACAATTTTTAAAAATGAGAATACAAATATCCCAATTGGGGTGTTAAACGAAAAGAATACACTAAATGAGGTGCTTGATATGGCAACAAAACTTGATGCAGTTGCTATACATCCAAATTTCTCTTCTTTAAATCAAGAAATTGTTAATACAATTCATGATTCAGGTTTTAAAATATATTCTTGGACTATTAATAAGCCTGAAGAAATTAATAAAGCCATTACTTTTGGGATAGATGGTATTATTACAGATTTTCCTGATCGTGTCCAAAATTAATTTTATTGAAGACAAGGGAATAGTGCTTCAAAGCCACCTGTTGTGGTATAAAAAGAAGACGGTAAATAAGGTCCCATAATTTCTTTCTCTTTACCAATCTCATCAACATTCTGAATTGCATGCCTAAAATCTGATGAGGCTAACATATTTCTAATTTGAATCACAGTAGCGTCTTCATCTATAGCTCCATCGCCATCATCAGCCATTGGCAACCATCCAATCCCACATTCAGGGTAAGCATTGCGTGGACGGTCTTCTTTTCTACTTACTACAATTGTATACTCACCGTTTTCATTAACAGGAACTTGTTCATCAAAAAGACAATCATTCACTCGAGTATTTGCAAAACCTTGATTGGAACAAATAGACCAATAAATTAAATCACCTTTGGTCATTACTTCATCCCCATAATAAGTTTTTGGTGTTTTAGGTAATTTCCCTTTCAGAACAAACACTTTACCATGTTTACGATTAATAATGGTTCGTACATAATTATTATCAAGATTTGGATAAAAACCACCGGTGCTTTTTCTAAATGATTTAGGTGGTTGTCCATTATAAATACCTAAAAGAAAATTTCTGTCATATTGTAAATACCAGGTTGTTGGAACAGTTGATGGCCATGTATTTGGTTTATCAGGTTGATTTACAAGCTTTGAATATACAGTCATAGGGAGACCTATAGCATCCATGCTAATCTGTGCCATTTGAGTAGCATTTAATGCATTGCAAGCTTCTTTTCCTGCCAATTCTTCTCCATTGCTTAACACTAAAATAAACTGAGGGAAAGGGACGCCCCCTAGTTCATCTTTGCCCTTATCAGGAACATAGATACGATAAACAATTGATTGTTGTCCTTTTCCATATTGGGTTGCATTTAATGAATTTCTTTTAAGAATATCATTTTGTGAATCTCCGTTTCTAATATCAGTTTGAAGATCTAGCTTTACTCCTTCTTGTCTTCTTATTTCTTTAGGAAGGTTTAAAATTTCTATAGTATAAGATCTATTTTTATGATTTCTAGTAGCCCCCTCTACAAAAGGATTAATTGAGTTTTCATCAGGGATAATAAGATAATCAGCTAAAGACTCTATTGGGGTTCCTTTTCCATCATAACTAATTAATGACATATATCTTGAATAAGGGAATTCTCCTTTAAGATAAAGTCGAGCGCCTTCAGGGATAGTAAATGCTGCACTCCAATAAAAAACATTCGCATCAGGATAAGCAATGTTGATATAAGGATCTTTACTTATGGGACCACGAGACCAAAAACAATTTCTAGGACCTGGGATTGGATTATAAGAATCATCATTGTTGCTTATCTCTAATTGAACAGAGGTATCAAAATCACATGATAAAGAAAAGAAAGCTAATGTTATTATAAAAATATATCGTATCATAATTTATTTGTGGAGGCGGGGAGATTCGAACTCCCGTCCATAATAGAGAAAAATTAAACTTCTACATGTTTAGTTACTTGATTAGTGTTCATTTTATATGTGTTCAAGAACAACCAAATATAAAACTAGCTTTTAAGGGTTCACTTAATAAATCAAAGCAAAGAATTAAGCTATCTCATTTTTATGACACCATTCAGCTAACTATGAGAACCGTCTACTGATGATGGGCTATAAGCAATTAAGCTATAGCCATTTGGCCATAATCGGCACTTAATAAAGTTTAGAAGTTTTAAGAGTTACTAAGCTCTACATGCCACCTAAAGCTTCTTACTAAAATGTCGAAACCGGTCGCCCCCAATTTTCAAATATCGTCAAAAGATAATACTTTTTTTAGAAACAAAAAAGGCTCCGTAGCGCCAACCGCGGAACCTTTCGATTTGTTGTATTTGTTTACAATTAGTCTAAAAGACTATGCATAAGGTAATAGTGTTTTATATAATTGTGCAATAATTAAATGAAAATTTTTATAAAAAATTATCTTTTTTCCATTACCAAATAACGATTCATGCACTTAAATTTACCTACTTTTGCCTCCGTAGCTCAATTGGTAGAGCAGGGGCCTTTTAAGCCCTTGGTTGTAGGTTCGAGTCCTTCCGGGGGTACTATACCCAATAAGAGTGGAATATCAGTAAAATGTCAGAATTTCAGAAGAAACATATAGGTCCTCAAAACCATCATATTCAAGAAATGTTATCTTTTCTTGAACAAAAATCTCTTGAAGATTTAATTAAAAAAATTGTTCCAGAGACTATTTTAGATATTGATGAAGATTCTATTGGTAATGAACAATTTTCTGAGAATGGTATACTTGCACATATAAAAAATATTGGAGAAAAAAATCATTTATATAGATCATTAATTGGACAAGGGTACTATGATACAATTACTCCTAATGTAATTTTAAGAAATATATTAGAAAATCCAGGATGGTATACTCAGTACACGCCCTATCAACCAGAAATTTCACAAGGCAGGCTCGAAGCATTATTAAACTATCAAACGATGGTTTCAGAAATCTGTAATCTTCCAATTGCAAATGCATCGTTATTAGATGAAGGAACTGCAGCAAGTGAAGCAATGTTAATGCTATACAGAAAAAATAGAACTGAATCTAATAAGTTTCTTATTGATCAAGACTGTTTTCAACAAACAATTGATGTGATTGTTGCAAGAGCAGCGCCTTTAGATATTGAAATTGAAATTTGTCATTATAAAGAAATGAATTTTGACAATGCATTTGGTTGTATTATGCAATATCCAAATCGATTTGGTGAAATTGATAGTTCTCAATCTTATCAGTCAATCGTTGATAAAGCACATAAATCAGGCTGTAAAGTTGTTTTTGCAACTGATTTAATGTGTTTACAGCTTTTTGAATCTCCAGGATATCTTGGTGGAGATATTGCTGTAGGCAATAGTCAGCGTTTTGGGGTGCCACTTGGTTTTGGAGGACCACATGCAGCATTTATGGCTACATCAGATGAATTTAAGCGTGATATTCCTGGAAGAATTGTTGGAGTATCAAAAGATAAACATGGCAATCAAGCATATAGGTTAACTCTACAAACAAGAGAACAACATATAAGGCGTGAAAAAGCTACATCTAATATCTGTACAGCTCAAGTATTGTTAGCAATTATCTCCGGAATGTATGCGATATTTCATGGTCCAAGAAAATTAAAAGAAATTGCAACTGTAATTCATAAACACACAATAAAACTTGGTCAAGAAATTGCAAAGAATGGTCATAACATCATTAGTAATACAAATAATTATTTTGATACGATTGTTGTTGAACTAAATGGTATAGATTTAAAGTCATTTCAAAAAGAAGCATTATCTAAAAAGTTTAATTTTATGTACCATAGCAATGGATTGATTGGAATTTCTTTAGACGAAAAAACAACAGAAGAAGAAATATCGCAAATTAGTGCATTGTTTAAATCATCAAATAAGAAAAAGAATAATAGAGTTCAAGCAAAACCAAATCGTAAAGATAATTTTTTAAACCATCCGATATTTCATAGCATGCATTCTGAAACAGAAATGTTACGTTATATGCATAAATTGGAAAAAAGGGATCTATCACTAAACCATAGTATGATTCCTTTGGGATCATGTACAATGAAATTAAATGCAACCGTTGAAATGATCCCAATTAGTTGGCCAGAATTCAACACAATACATCCATTTACTCCAGATGAACAGACACGAGGCTATAAATCGATTATTAATGAATTAGAAACAATGCTTTCTAAAGTTACTGGTTTTAATGCTGTTTCATTTCAACCTAATTCTGGTGCTCAGGGAGAATATGCTGGACTATTAACAATACAAGAATACCATAAAGCAAATAATACAAAAAGAAATGTCTGTTTAATACCAGAATCAGCCCATGGCACAAATCCTGCTAGCGCAATTATGGCTGGATTAAAGGTAGTAATTGTTAAATGTGACAAACATGGTAATATTGATTATGACGATTTGAAATCAAAAGCAGAAGAGGCAGGAAAAAATTTATCATCCCTTATGATTACCTATCCCTCTACACATGGGGTATTTGAACATAATGTTGATGAAATATGTGAAATTATACACAAAAATGGTGGATTAGTTTATATGGATGGAGCAAACCTTAATGCAATGGTTGGAATCTGTAAACCTGGACATTTTGGTGCAGATGTTATGCATATCAATTTACATAAAACATTTTGTATACCACACGGAGGAGGAGGTCCAGGAATGGGTCCAATATGTGTTAATAAAAAATTAACACCATTTTTACCAACACATTATACCACAAATGAAGAACAGCTTTACTCCGTGTCTTCTTCCCCTTATGGGAGTGCTAGCATTTTATTGATTTCTTATATCTATATGAAGTTGATGGGCGGTAAAGGACTATTGAATGCATCACAAATCGCAATTTTAAATGCTAATTATATGGCAAAACGTTTAGAAAAAGATTATACCATACTTTATCGTGGAATGAGTGGATTAAATGCACATGAATTTATCATTGATTGTAGGGAATTTAAAAACAGTGCTAATATCACAAATGAAGATATCGCAAAAAGATTGATTGATTATGGGTATCATGCTCCAACAATGTCTTGGCCAATTGCTGGTACATTAATGATTGAACCAACTGAAAGTGAATCAAAAGATGAGCTAGATCGTTTTTGTGATGCAATGATTAATATTAAAAAAGAAATAAATGATATTGCGGATGGGAAAAAATCTAAAGAAGATAATGTATTAATTAATGCGCCACACACAATTGGAGAAGTGTGTAGTGAGTGGAATCATCCATACTCTAGAGAAGAAGCTGTATTCCCTATTAGCTGGATTAGAGAAAATAAATTTTGGCCTTACGTATCACGCATTGACAATGCATATGGAGATCGAAATTTTTTCTGTGTATGTCCAGATATAGAAGATTATAAATAATTACTTAAAATACTCTTGTAATGCTTTGACTTTAATTTTTTCACTAAGAGAGATTGCTTCTATAGCAGCTCTAGCTCCAGACATGGTAGTAATAGTTAAAATATTTTTCATCACAGATGTTTTTCCTATCGCCTCTTCATCATATCTTGATTTAGACCCCAAAGGCGTATTAATGACAAATTGAATGTTATCATTGAGAATCTCATCAACAACATTTGGTCTGCCTTCTCCAACTTTAAAAATCTGTTCACAAGAGACATTATTTCTCAATAAATATTTTGCTGTTCCTTCAGTTGCAATAATATCAAATCCAATTTTAATTAAATCCCTCGCAGCAGCTAATGCTTCTCTTCTATCTGTTTTGTTAACAGAAATGAATGCTGTTCCTTTATTAGGAACAGTATAGCCGTCCGATTGCATTGCTTTTAAAAATGCTACACCTACACTATCATTAATCCCCATTACTTCTCCAGTAGATTTCATTTCAGGACCAAGAAATACTTTTTCATCTTTAAACTTTTTAAACGGTAAAACTGCTTTTTTGACCGCAACGTGTTTATGTTTGATGTTTTGCAATCCAAAATCTTTTAATTTTTTCCCAACAGATAACTGTGCCGCAATATTTGCTAATGGAATATTGCTATATTTACTTACAAAAGGGACTGTTCGACTAGAACGAGGATTTACTTCTAATACATATACTATCTCATCCTTGACAGCAAACTGTAAATTAATTAACCCAACCACATTCAACGCTTTAGCGAGTCTAGTTGTTACATCAATAATTTCTTTTTTCACTTTATTGCTAATTTTATGAGCAGGCAATACGCAAGAAGAGTCTCCAGAGTGTATACCGGCTTCTTCAATGTGCTGCATAATGCCAGCAATAAATACATCACTTCCATCACATAATGCATCTACATCAAACTCAAATGCATTTTCAATAAATTGATCAATTAAAATTGGATGATCGCTTGTTGCTTCTGCAGAACGAAATACATAATCAACAAGTTCTTTCTTTGAATAAACAATTTGCATTGCTCGACCACCTAAAACATAACTTGGTCTAACTAACACAGGAAATGTTGCTTTTTCTGAATAAGCAACTATTTCATCATAATTTTTTGCAATACAATAATTTGGGATAGTTACTGCTAGTTTATTAACTAAATTAGTAAAAGCTTCTCTGTCTTCAGCCAAATTAATGCTATCAGAAGATGTGCCAAAAATCTTTATACCTGCTTCTTTAAGTTGATTAGCAATTTTTAAAGGGGTCTGCCCTCCAAATTGTACCAACACTCCATCTGGTTTTTCAAAATCGATGATATTCATTACATCTTCAAATGTAATGGGCTCAAAATAAAGTCTATCTGCTAAATCAAAATCAGTAGACACTGTTTCTGGATTGCAATTTACCATAATAGATTTGTAACCAGCTTCTCTTAAACCATATACAGCCTGAACACAACAATAATCAAATTCAATTCCTTGGCCAATACGATTAGGTCCTCCTCCTAGAATCATTACTTTCTTTCCTTCAAGAGGTTGAATGTCGTGTGTTTCTTCATATGTTGAATAACAATAAGGGGTTTCCGCAACAAATTCGCCAGCGCAGGTATCTACAACTTTATATACAGGTTTTATTTCTTTTTTCTCTCTTGTATTTTGTATATAAGAAAGCGGTTTATTTGTTATGTGTGCAATTTGTTTATCAGAAAAGCCATTCTTCTTTAAAAATTTTAAATCTTTAATGGATGTGGATGATTTTTCAATATTAACAATTTCTGCAATTTCGTGTAAAAACCAAGGATCAATGCCTGTATTCTGATAGATTTCATCAATACTAAATCCTTGTATTAATGCTTCTTTAACTTTTAGCATTCTAAAAGAACTGCCACGATTAAGAGATTTAATATCCAAAGATCTAAAACGCTTAATTTCCGGATCATTATCTGTTGGATCTTTAGGTGAAAGTCCTGGCAAGTTTAACTCCAGTGAACGAAATGCTTTTTGAAATGATTCTCTGAATGTTCTCCCAATTGACATTACTTCACCGACTGATTGCATTTGAACTCCTAATTTCCCTGATGCAGATGGAAATTTTTCAAAATCAAATCTTGGAATCTTTGTTACGATATAATCAATAGTAGGCTCAAATGCAGCGAGCGTTCTATTAGTAATATCATTATTTAGTTCATCCAGCGAATACCCTACAGCTAATTTTGCAGCAATTTTTGCTATTGGAAATCCTGTAGCTTTGGATGCTAGTGCAGATGAACGGCTAACACGAGGATTCATCTCTATAATAACCATCCTACCGTTTTCAGGATTAACTGCAAACTGTACATTAGAGCCACCAGTATCAACTCCAATTTTTCTTATGCATTTAATTGCCCAATTACGCATTTTTTGAAATTCTTTGTCTGTTAATGTCATTGCAGGAGCAACTGTGACTGAATCCCCTGTATGTATTCCCATTGGATCAATATTTTCAATTGAACAAATAATAATTACATTGTCGTTCAAGTCTCTAATCACTTCTAATTCATATTCTTTCCATCCAAAAAGGTACTCTTCCACCAATACTTGATTTACTGGACTTTCTTTGATTCCTTGATTAATTGCTATTTTGAATTCTTCTTCATTAAACGCAACAGAACCGCCAGAACCACCTAATGTAAAAGAAGGTCTGATAATTGCAGGAAGAGAAATATTCTCTAAAAGGCTTATTCCGTCTTCAAGAGACTGTACTATATGCCCATAAGGTACATCCAAGCCAATATTGATCATGGCTTCTTTAAATTTTTCTCTACTTTCCGCAGTTTCGATTGCTTGTTTATTTGCGCCAATTAATTCAACATTATATTTTTTTAATATCCCATCATCATAAAGTTCCATCGCAATATTAAGAGCAGTTTGGCCTCCAACTGTAGGAAGTATTGCATGAGGTTTTTCTTTCTTAATAATAGCTTCAACATATTCCTTTGTAATAGGTTCAATGTAAGTTTTATCAGAAAATTGGGGGTCAGTCATAATTGTGGCTGGATTCGAATTAATCAAAATTACCTTATAACCTTCTTCTTTTAGTGCTTTAATTGCTTGGGTGCCAGAATAATCAAATTCACATGCCTGTCCAATAATAATTGGCCCTGCACCAATAACTAATATTTTTTTAATGTCATTTCTTTTTGGCATTTTTATCCATCATTTTAAAAAATTTTTTAAATATATACCTTGAATCATGAGGACCAGGACTAGATTCAGGATGATATTGAACAGAATAGGCTTGTAGGGATTTACATTCTATACCAGCAACAGTATTATCATTAAGATGCATATGTGTAATAATAGTATTTGATGGTAATGATTCTGGATCAACAGCAAATCCATGATTTTGAGATGTGATTTCAATTTTATTATTTTTTAAATTTTTAACTGGTTGATTTATTCCTCGATGGCCAAATTTCATTTTAAATGTATTTGCATTTAAGGCAAGTGCTAAAATTTGATGCCCAAGACAAATACCAAAAATTGGTTTTTCCCCCAGTAATTTTTTTACTGTGTTAATGCCATAATTAATTGCTGCAGGATCACCGGGTCCATTGGATAAAAAAATGCCATCTGGATTATAAGCAAGGATTGTTTTTGCTGTTGCTGTTGCTGGGAAAAGACAAACTTCTGCATCATTTTCTAGCATAATATTGTAAATATTAGATTTCATACCATAATCAATTGCTGCGATTCTATATTTATTTTTATTGTTTGGAGAAAGTATTTTTTTTCTATTGATAGACACTTCTTTTGCTAAATCTAACCCTTCCATTGAAGGAATTTTTTTCATCTTTTCTTTTAAGCTTGTTAGCTTAAAATCTTTAGTGGATATAATCCCATTCATTGCACCATTATCTCTTATGTGAAGAGTCAGTGCTCTTGTATCAATATCCTGAATACCAACTACTCCATGTTTTTTAAGAAATTCATTTAATGTTGCAGTTGATCGCCAATTGGATGGAATAATTGATTCACTCTTTATAATAAAGCCAGTTGCATATACTCTGGATGATTCAATATCAGAATCATTTGCCCCATAATTACCAATATGAGGAGAACACATAGCAACCATTTGTTTTGCATAAGATGGGTCTGTTAAAATCTCTTGGTAGCCAGTCATCCCAGTATTAAAACATACTTCTCCTGATGTTTCTCCAGCAGAACCAAGACTGTTTCCTTCAAAAAAAAGGCCGTCCTCAAGATAAAGGATGGCCTTTTTATGTTTTTGCATGCCTGATTTTATATCATATAATTGAAAATTAAAACCTTATTTTTTTCCCGCTCTCCATTGTCTTCACAGCAAGAGTAGTTAATAACAAAGAAAATAAAACAATAAATACCATTGAACTTATAAATGGAGCATCCGAGACTCCTAAAGTGGCATATCGTAAAGAATTGATAGTATAAAATACAGGATTAATTTTACTAACTGCTAATCCCCATTCTGGTAACATTTGAACAGAATAAAAAATTCCTCCTAAAAAACTTAATGGTGTAAGAACAAAATTTTGAATAAGCGCTAATTGATCCCATGAATCAGACATTTGCCCAATAAATAATCCAAGACTAGAAAAAGACCAGGATACAATAAAAATAATAAATATGGTAGAAATTGGATCTTGGATTTTCATTCCAGCCATCATACAAATAAATAAGATAAGGATACCATTAACAAAACCTCGAATAGTGCCTCCAATAATAAATGATAATGATAATTCTAGGCTAGAGAGAGGAGTAATAAGCAGCTCAGGAAGTGTTTGTAATAATTTCATTTGTAACATTGACGATGCAGTATTAGCAACAGCATTTGTTATAACATTCATCATCAATAATCCTGGAAGAATATACATCTTGTAAGATACTCCATCGATTTCACTAATTCGATCTTCAAGAGCAACTCCAAAAACAAAAATATAAAGTAGAGTAGTTACAATGCCTGGAATAATTGTTTGTTTCCAAACAGTAAAAAAACGTAATATTTCCCTAGAAGAAAGTGTATAAAATCCAATCCAATTTTTAATCATTTAACTCTCTCCCAGTTAACTCTAAGAAGACATCTTCTAATTTTGACTTATTGGTTAATTCTTTCAAGTTTGATACAGTGTCCTCAGCAACAAGTTTGCCACTATTAATAATCCCAACTCTTTCACACAATAATTCTGCTTCATCAATATAGTGTGTTGTTAATAAAATTGTTTTCCCTTCTTTGTGTAGTTCTTGTAAAAAATTCCAAAGATCATGTCTTAATGCTACATCTACGCCAGCAGTAGGTTCATCAAGAATTAAAATATCTGGATCATGTGCTAAAGCTCTCGCAATCTGTAAACGTCTTTTCATTCCTCCGGATAATTGACGCATTTTTTTATCTTTATGATCATACAAACCAACTTTGTTTAAAATAAAATCAATACGTTCTTTTGCGTCCTTTCTTGTAATGCCATAAAATCCTGCTTGGAAATACAGGAGCTGTTCAACAGGGAAAAACCAATCATTGCTGATTTCTTGTGGAGAAATCCCAATTTTAGATCTTGTATAACGAAAATCAGATACTATATCTCTATCAAAAACTTTAATATTCCCTTCAGTAGGTTTTACTAGGCTTGTAATTGCATTAATGGTAGTAGATTTTCCTGCACCATTTGGCCCAAGAAGGCCATAAAATTCACCTTTTCTTATTGATAAATCAATTCCTTGGACCGCATAAACGATTTCATCATATTTTTTATGGAGATTGTTAATATAAATTGCTATTTCATTCATTTTTTGCTTCAATTTGATATATCTTACCAGAAAATTCAATGATATAGAGCTCATTATTAATATCTTGGCTAAATGATGAAATCATATATTTCTTAGATCCAAGTAACGGCTCTGTAAGATCTTTTGCTTTACTAGTTGATGGATTGAAAGCCCAAATTTTACCAGTGCAAAAATCCGAAAAGAGGTACAAGCCATATAAGCTTTCAATTTTATTTCCTCTATAAATATATCCTCCTGTAACTGAGCAACCAGATACATTGCTTTGTTTTATACCCATTAAACTTAATGCATATGTTGCATCACTTGGATATTCAAAGATTGGATTTATAAATCCTTCTTTATTGCACCCAGGTTCAGGATAACAATGATTGCCTTCCATTGTATTCCATCCAAAGTTTGCTCCACTTTCTCCAAATTTTAAATAATTAATTTCTTCCCAAAGATATTGTCCTACATCTCCCATATAGATATCTCCATTTTGACTATCAAAAGAAAATCTCCATGCATTCCGTAAACCATACGCCCATATTTCACTTTTGATATCATCATTATTAATAAAAGGATTGTCAGGGGGAATTGAGTACGTTCCATTAGCATTTGGATTAATACGTAAAATTGATCCAAAAAAATTATTCAAATTCTGTGCATGCCCATAGGGGTCTCCAGAAGATCCTCCATCACCAAATGATACATATAAATAGTTATCTATTGGATGAAATTCCAAATGGCCTCCATTATGGTTATTAAAAGGCTGTTCAAAGTGTAATAATTTCTTTTCAGATTCTATATCTACTATTCCTTGTTTTTTTAAAAATTGAAAACGTGATATTACTGAGTAATTCTCAGTATCAATATATGAAACATAAAAGAAACCATTAGATTGAAAATCTGGATCAAATGCCATACCCAACAATCCACGTTCATCAGGTGTAATACCAATATTAATTTTTTTACTTAAATCAAGAAATAATGTTTTCTTATCAGGTATTTCAATTAAATAGATTTTACCTGTTTGTTCCACAGCATACATTTTATTTGTTTGAGGCTCAAAAGCAACAAAAACAGGACGATTTAAACCATTAATAATTGTTGTAGTTTGGATATCATCAATTCCTTGAGCTATCGCAATAGATAATAGAAAAGATAAACAGTATTTAAGATTATTTTTCATCTAATAAAGCTTCCAATTCATTTTCATTTATAATTTTTATATTATTTTTTCTTGCCTTTTCTAATTTAGATCCAGCATTTTCTCCCACAATAAGAAAATTTGTTTTTGATGAAATGCTATTGGTTACTTTTGCCCCTTTTTGTTCTAGTAATTCTTTTATTTGTAAACGTGAATAATCTCTAAAACTCCCAGTAATAACAAAAACATCACCAGAAAATTTAGATGAAATATTAAAAATAGTTTTATTTATTTTCACCCCTTTTCCAATACAATTTTTTACAACTATCATCCTATGCTTTTCTTTAAAAAATTTAGTAATTGATTCTGCGACAACAGTTCCAATCCCATCAATATTTTCTAGTTCTTCAAAAGACATATTTGATAAATTTTCTATTGAAGATTGACAATAAAAGTCTAATATTTTTGATACATGTTGTCCTACATGTGGGATTCCAAGAGCAAAAATAAACCTTGGGAATGAGGTGTTCTTAGAATTTTCAATAGAATCAATCAAGTTTGTTGCTGATTTTTCTTGGAATCTTTCTAATGATACTAAATCAGAGTAATTAATGGTAAATAAATCATCAATATTTTTGATTAACCCTTCATCCATTAATTGATCAACAATTTGAGGTCCAAGACCATCAATATTCATGGCATTCTTTGAACAAAAATGTTCTAATGAGCTCTTAATTTTTGCTTCACAAGCAATGTTAGTGCATTTATAAGCAACTTGATCTTTTGTTTTTTCAATAACAGAATGGCAAGAAGGGCATTGAAAATCAGAGATAGAAAATTTTTTGGTATTATTTGGTCGTTTTTCTTTAATAACATTTGATACTTTAGGGATAACATCTCCAGATCTTTCAATCATAATAAAATCATTAATGCGAATATCTTTTTTATCAATTTCATCTTGGTTATGCAGTGTAGCACTTGTAATGACTGCACCTGATATTTCCACAGGAGCAACTTTTGCTACAGGAGTGATGACTCCTGTGCGACCTACTTGCAAAATAATGTCTAATATCTGGGTTTCTTCTTTTTTTGATTTAAACTTTGCCGCAATGGCCCATCTTGGAGATCTAGAACGATCGCCAATACTATTTCTAAATCTATAATCGTCAACTTTAATGACAGAACCATCGATCTCATATGGTATAGAATCTCTTTTCTCTTCTAAGGTTCTATGATATTCGATCATTTCTTGTGCTCCTTGAACCTTTTTTGAAAGCGGATTCACTGGTAAACCAATATCTTTAATATATTTCAATAGTGCCCAATGATTGTCAAAGCTCAAATTGGTTGCGTCTCCTACTTCATAACAAAAAATAGATAAATTACGTTTTGATGTAACTTTTGGATCTAATTGCCTCACGCTACCAGCAGCTGCATTTCTTGCATTCGCAAATAATTTTTCTTCATTTTTCTTTCTTATAGAATTCAAAGATAAAAATTCATTTTTTGACATAAAAATTTCGCCTCTTATTTCAAGAAATGGGGGAATAGTTTTTAAATTTCTTAATTCTAATGGGATAGCATTAATTGTTTTAATATTGTGTGTAATATCTTCTCCTGTATAACCATCCCCCCTAGTAAGAGCACGATCTAATTGTCCATCTTTATAAACAAGTGAAACGCCTAAACCATCAATTTTTGGCTCTGCTACATAAAAAATTTCTTCTTTATTTAGCCACTTATTTACTCTCTTATTAAAATCAAAAATTTCTTCATTATTAATTGCATTTGATAAAGATAACATCGGGATAGTGTGTTTAATGCTTTCTAAATCACTATTAACTGGATGCCCAACTCTTTGTGTTGGAGAAAATGGATCAACAAATTGCGGATTTTCTTTTTCTAATTTTTCAAGCTGTCTAAATAAAGAGTCATATTCTTGATCGCTTAACACAGGGTTATCCAAAACATAATAAGCATAGTTATGCTCATTGATAGAGTGTCTTAATAAATTAATTTTTGCTTTAATACCTTCTGTCATGATATAATCTTCTTTACTGCTTGCAACCTATATAAAGGCAATGCTAATACAAGAAATATAGAGAGTAAAATTCTCCATTTTTTTATTATAATTGATTTTCCATACATTTCAAAGTTATCTGTGGCAATCTCGTTAAAATCTATCTCCCAAGATAATATACCTTCTTCATTATCTCCATTATGGTGCTGCATTTTTCCTGGTAATTCTATATTAAAAAGAAAATAATCATTCATTAAAGCTGTATTTTTTTCAAATTCACTTTCATGAAAATCAATAATTGGCTGGATATGAAGAAAAAAATCTTTTGGTAATTTATTAATCATTGGATTGAGAGCATCTTTTATAATTAAAGACGAATTGATATCAATTTTATCTATTAAAGAATCTTTTTCAACATAGTCAAAATAAGTTGCTATTTGGTTATTAATTTTTTCAAAGAAAATATCATTAGTAAATGAATCTTGATAATCAAGAAGAGCGGTTTTAATGATATATTTTTTTGCTGGAAGAATCCAAGAAATTTTATCTCCTTCTACATCTAAAAAATTAACTATGGATGGATATTTTTTATCTATCTCTAAATCATAAACTATTGAAGAAAAATAATATTCATCCCAAAAAAAATATTCATTTTTTTCAATATTAATAAAGTAATTAAGTGATTCTTCATCAACAAAAACGGTTTTCCCTTTGACTGGTTTTACATTAATTGTTTTTTTAACAATATCATTATTAGAATTTTTATCTAATGTTGTAATCCACTTTGCAGTATCTTCTGGATGAAGAAAATCATTGTTTTCTATATCGATTATATTCCCAGTAGATTCATATATAATTGAATAATTACCATCAGGTAATACAGAAATTTGTATCATATTCCAAGTACATGAGTTTAATATGATAGATAAAATAATTAAAAATTTCTTCTTCATTGTAAAGGTATGTTGTTATGAAATAACAGTAAAATCTTTTGGAGTCTTATTAAGAATCTGGCACCCATTGTCTTCAACAACAATGTCATCTTCAATGCGAACTCCGCCAACATCTTCAATGTAGATTCCTGGTTCAACAGTCATGACATGATTGGATTGCAAAATATCCGTGCTGATTTTACTAAATCGAGGATTTTCATGAATTTCTAAACCAAGAGAATGCCCAAGTCCATGATCAAAATATTTTCCATAACCAGCGTTTGTGATATGGTCGCGTGCAATAGAGTCAATTTCTTTACAACTTATGTTGCTCTTAATGCTATCAATACTCTTTAGTTGAGCTTCTAAAACAATATCATATATTTCTTTTTGTTTTTCGGAATAACCCTTTGTTGCAACAGTGCGAGTCATATCTGCATGATATCCAGCATATTTTGCACCTGAATCAATGACCACTAATTCTCCAGGGCCAATTTTTTTATCTGTTGGGCGCTGGTGGGGCATTGCAGAGTGTATACCACTACCAACTATTGGAGAAAAAGCATCTGCATCTGCATCACCATATTTTCTATAAAGAAAAGAAAGCTGGTTAGCAATTTCTTTTTCTTGAACGCCAATTTGAATCATTGGAAATACTTCTGAAAATGCTTGATCTGTTATTTCTACAGCTGTTTTGATAGCATCAATCTCTTTTTCATCTTTAATCATTGCTAAAGATTCAATACATCCAGAAATCCCGTACCAAGACACATGAGACAATATATCTTTTAGTTGAGAATAGGTTTGATGTGAAACATTATTAGAATCAAATCCAATCTTTGAATTAGATGATAATAAATCTTCTTTCTTTATTACATGAAAATGAGGATCGCTACTAATGCTTGTATTTGCGCCTTTAACTTCATTTTTTGATTGAAACGTATATCGACCATCCGTAATAAACTCACACTTATCCTGCGTAATAAGTAGCGAACCTGCCGATCCAGTAAATCCACAAAGATATCTTATATGAGTAAGATTAGTGACAAGCATTCCATCTAAACCCTCTTTAGAAAAAAGTGCTCTTAGATTATTTTGACGCTTTGTAAAATACTGTTCGCTCATTTTTTATCCTTTTTTTGAATGGTAATTAAAATTTCTTGAGCTTGCTTAATTTGTATTTTGTTTTTTGATGTATTAACAATTGCATTCAAACTTTTTTTAGCTTGTAAGGTTTTTCCTTGTTGTATTAAAAGCTTAATATATGGAATAGTCATTATTGCATTTTTTTCTGTTTTGTTTGAAGATTTTTTACGAATTGTTTTTGTAGTTTTTGGTGCTTTAATCGATAAAGATGGGTTTAATCTCCTTAATGCATCATAAAATATTTTTTTTGAAGATAAATTTTCTTGTTCTGCAATTTGAAAAAGCAATAAGTATGCTGCATAATAATTATTATCATGATCGACGACAAATAATAGATGTTTTTTTGCAGATGAAAAATTGCCTTTTTCAAATGCTTTTTCGCCTTTAAGGTATACATTATGAATATTATTAATCATCGTCTGTTTTTTGCTACCCAATCTTCAATATACTTTAATGATTCTTTAACAGGGGTTCCAGGTCCAAAAAGTTTTCCAACTCCTATATTTGATAACTCTTGAGAATCAGATTCTGGAATAATCCCTCCCCCGGTGACTAAAACATTTTCCAAATTATTTTCTTTCATTAATTCTATTACTTTAGTAAAAATAGTCATGTGTGCACCAGAAAGTATTGATAATGCAATAACATCAACTCCTTCTTGTATCGCAACTTGGACAATGCTATTTGGTGTTTGTCTTAAACCAAGGTAAATCACATCCATTCCCGCATCGCGATATGCTGCGGCTAACACTTTAATGCCGCGATCATGACCATCTAATCCTGGTTTTGCCATTAATATTCTAATTGGTGGTTTTAATGCCATAATACTAACAATTTAACTAACCCAAACGTTAGACTCTCCTATTAAATCTTTTAACATTGTAATAAAATGATTATTTATAGATACGCTTACTTTTTTTGATACAATTCGTCTCATTGATCCATCATCATTAATCATATGTACTATAAATGGAGCTTCACCAGCATTTTTTGTTGCAAGAGTATGGATTTCATTAAGCTTTTCTTTAGATACACTGGCATCAATCTTAATGTTCATTTCTTGTATTTTTAAAACCTCTTTTGCATGATTAATCGGAACCACTTCATCAACTTTAATTTTTAAATCTGCAAATTGATTTTGTACGCTAGAACTACCTACAAGAAATACAATATTGCCATCTTGAATGATTTCTTTATATTTGTCAAACGATTCATGAAAGATGATTGCTTCAACCTGACCGCCTAAACAATCTAAATTAAAAAATGCCATTGGTCTGTTTTTTTTATCATAATGAAGTTTAAAACTAGAAATTGCACCACCTATTTTGATTAAGGTATCTTCCTTTAAATGAGTTTTATCTGTAAAGTCATAATTGCTAATCTCTTCTAGTGTGTCAGCATATTTTAATAAAGGATTACCAGATATATAGAGCCCTAACACTTCTTTTTCTTTACTGAGTTTATCTTGATTACCCCATTCTTCAACATTAGGAAAATCTGGTTCTTTAATTAATTTTTCTTCTTCCCCAAACAAATTCATTTGATCTTTAGATATATTTTTATTGACTTGCTGGCCATATTTAATTGCATCATCAACCATTTCAAATAATTGTGCTCTATTTGTATGAACAGAATCAAAAGCCCCACCAATAATTAAACTTTCTAAGACTTTTTTATTCACTAGACGTTGATCTACCTTTGAAATAAAATCAAAAAAGGAAAGGAAATTTCCTGATTTTTCTCTTGTATTGATAGCATCTTCTAAAGCTTTAATTCCAACATTTTTTATTGCATTTAAACCGTAAGAAATTTCATTATCATTCATTGGAACAAAATTAATTTGAGATTTATTAATATCGGGTGGATGTACTTTAATATCTAATTTTCTACACTCATTAATTAACACAACCACTCTGTCTGTATTATTCATTTCACTTGTTAAGTTTGCAGACATAAAATCAGCAGGATAATGAGCTTTCAACCATGCAGTTTGATAAGATATATAAGAATAAGCAGTCGCATGGCTTTTATTAAAACCGTATTGAGCAAATTTTTCAATTAATTCAAAAATCTGTCTAGCTTTTGATTTTGATATACCATTTTTTACTGCTCCATTAATAAATTTTTCAGATAATTCATCCATTAAAGAACTGATTTTTTTACCAACTGCTTTTCGCATTTCATCCGCTTCAGCTAATGTAAAACCTGCAACGCGTGCAGCAATTTCCATCACTTGCTCTTGATAGACAATAATCCCGTGTGTCTCTTCTAAAACTTCATTAAGTAATGGATGTATAGATTGCACTTCTTCTTTGCCATGAGATCGATCAATGTAATGATTAATATTCTTCATAGGACCAGGTCTATAAAGTGCAGTCATTGCAATTAAGTCTTCAATAGCTTTGGGTTGTAATTTTTTCAGATATTCACGCATGCCTGAAGATTCAAATTGGAAAACTCCTACTGTTAATCCTTTAGCAAATAATTCATAGACTTTTGGATCATCAAAAGGGATAGAATTGATATCAATTTTTTTGCCTAAACGTTTAGAAACCAGTTCAATTGTTTTATCAATAACAGTCAAATTGCGTAATCCAAGAAAGTCCATTTTCAAAAGACCTAATTTTTCTAATTCGTTCATATCATACTGTGTTGTAATATCTCCATTTGTAGATTTGTATAACGGAACAAAATCAGTTAATTTACCAGGCGCTACAACAACGCCAGCAGCATGAATCGAAGCATGTCGATTCATTCCTTCTAAAACTTTTGCATTTTCAATCAAATCTTGATATTGATTTTGAGAAAGCGTACGTAATTCTGAGCTCTGCTTTAATGCTTTATCAAGATTAACTTTCACTCCTTCTGGCACTAATTTTGCAATTTTGTCTACCTCTGAATATGGATATCCCATAACACGACCGACATCACGTATAACACCGCGTGCATTCATTTTCCCAAAAGTAATAATCTGAGTGACAGATTTTTCACCATAAATTTCTTTAATATAATCAATCACTTGATTTCGTCTTTCGATACAAAAATCAATATCAATATCAGGTAAACTAATTCTATCTGGGTTTAAAAATCGTTCGAAAAGCAAATTATGCTTTAAAGGATTAATATCAGTAATTCCAAGACAATAAGATGCCAAACTACCAGCAGCTGATCCTCTACCTGGACCGACAGGGATATTATTTTTCTTAGCATATTGAACAAAATCTGCTGTGATTAGGAAGTAGCTAGCAAAACCCATTTTTTTGATTACTGATAATTCATAATTTAATCTTTCTTCTATTTCGCTACTTTTTTCAGAAAAACGATTTTCAACACCTTTATCACAAAGAATCTTTAAGTATTCATCAATATCCTTAACACTAGCACCGTCAGGAATCTGATACCACGGTAAATGATAATCTTTCATTGGGATTTCAAGATCTATTGAATCAGTAATCGCTCGAGTATTTTCTAATGCTTCTGGAAATTCTTTAAACAATGAAAACATTTCATCTTGAGATTTAAAATAAAATTCTTCACCATAATATTTTAAACGTTTTTTATCGCTTAGTTGTTTTCCAGAACCAATACATATATGAACATCATGGGCACTATGATGTCTTTTCAAAGCATAATGAGCATCATTGGTCGCGACAATTGGCAAATTCATTTCTTTAGCAAGTTTTGTAGCAAGTTTAATATTTTGTATTTCTTCAGGAATGCCGTGATTTTGTAATTCAATATAATATCTATTAGGGAAAATCTTGGAATATTCCTCAGCTATAGCTTTACCGCTTTCATACCCACTGTAGACAAGCGTTTCAGCTAAACTACCTTTCAAACAAGCTGACAAACAAATAATTCCTTCATTATGTTCTTTTAAAATATCAATGTCAACTCGTGGTTTATAATAAAAACCTTCTAGATAACCATGCGTTACAATTTTCATTAAATTTTTATATCCTTCTAAATTTTGTGCAATAAGAACTAAATGATTATAATTGCCTCCTCTTATAGTTTTTTCTTTATCAAAACGGCTTCCTTTTGCGACATAAACTTCACAGCCAATAATTGGCTTTACGCCGCTTGATCGTGCTTGGTTATAGAAAGAGATTGCTCCAAATAAATTACCATGTTCTGTAAGAGCAACTGCATCCATACTAAGGTCGTCCATAGTATTAATAATCGTATTAATAGTCTGTGCTCCATCCAATAAACTATTATCAGAATGATTGTGTAGGTGTATAAATTCGCTCTTCATTTAATATTAAAATATATCTTAATTACTCTATTATTTCCTTCAAAATCTTTAAATATATCGCTAGAAATCTTTTTATTCTTTTTGACTAAACCTATTATAGATTCTGTGATTGGAGAGTTAGGAATTTCAAAATACATTATGCCGTCTTTCTTTAAAAATAAATCAATATTATTGATAAAAAATTTATAAAAAGACAAACCGTCTTTATTATCAGATAATGCTATAAAAGGATCATGATTTTTGACTGACTTATCAAGAGAATCAATTTCATCAACTGATAGATAAGGTGGATTGCTTATGATAATGTCATAGTGATTAAAATTCATATTAAAAAAATCTTTTTCAGCAAATTGCACATTTGAACAATTTAGTTTGTTAGCATTCTTGATTGATGTTTTTATTGCTTTTTTTGATATATCAATCCCAGTAACAAAAAAATTTTTATATAACTTTGCTATACTAATAGATAAACACCCCGTTCCGCTTCCTACCTCTAATACATTCTTTTTTTCTAATATTGGAAAATCATTTCTAACACAATCAATAATTAATTCCGTCTCTGGTCTAGGTATAAAAGTGCCAGGTGGGGTAAAAAACTCATCATTATAAAAAAAACTTTTGCCTAAAATATGTTGTACAGGGGTATTTTTTTTAAGCTTTAAAAAAGCATTTTCTAATAATTGGATTTTTTCATAAGGCACATGATAATTTTTTGTATAAATATCTGATTTATTGATTTCTAAAATATCTTGGATTAACAATTCAGATTTTTTTTTATATTCATCAATATTTAATGATTCAAATTCAAACATTTTTGAAGAAAAATATTCGTTTAATGGTTTATGCTCTCTCATGATTCATTCAGTTTTGAATTGTCCTCTTCAAGCTTGAGTTGTTCAACTATATGATCTAAATCACCCTCTAAAGTATCTTGTAGATTATGAGCAGTATAATTGATGCGGTGATCAGTGATGCGGCCTTGTGGGAAATTATATGTTCTTATTTTAGCTGATCTATCACCTGTAGAGACTAAACTTTTTCGCATTTGATCCCTATCTTGATCAATTTTTTCTTGCTCCAAAGCAAAAAGCCTTGCACGTAATACTTTGAGTGCAGAAGCTTTATTTTTATGTTGGGAGCTTTCATCTTGACATGTTACTACAAGACCTGTAGGGATATGTGTAATTCTAATAGCAGATTCTGTTTTATTAACATGTTGCCCGCCAGCACCGCTTGCACGATATGTATCAATTTTTAAATCAGATTCATTAATGTCAATTTCTGCCTGTTCAGCTTCTGGAAGAACAGCTACAGTAGCTGCAGAAGTATGTACTCGACCCCCAGACTCTGTTTTGGGTATTCTTTGAACGCGATGAACTCCACCTTCGTATTTATATATACCATATGAATTTTGTCCTTGAACATTAAAAATAATTGATTTTAATCCACCAACCCCTATTTCATTCATATCCATTACTTTTATTGACATGCCTTTTTTTTCTGCATACTTAGAATACATTCTAAATAAATCTGCAGCAAACAAAGCTGCTTCATCGCCTCCTGTGCCAGCTCTTATTTCAATAATTGCATTTTTGTTATCATTAGGATCATTTGTAATCAGTATTTTTGTTAATTGTTGTTCTAAATCTGTAATTTTTTTCAGTAAAATAGGTTTTTCGCTCTTAATCAATTCTTCCATTTCCTTTTCTGAAGAAATTTCATCTAAATCATCTAGTTCGCTATGCAAAAGAACAAATGTTTTGCTTAATTCATATGATTTTTCGATTGCACTTCTTTTTTTTGCTAAATCAGTCATCTTTCCCTGATTGAGTACATTATCAGGGTGTATCATTTCTTGAGTTATGTTGTCATATTCAACAATAATATCTTTGGCTTTAGATAGGATATCCATAGGTTAAAATCAGTTAATAAAAATATTTAGGAAGCTTTTTTCTTGTACTTACGATTGAATTTTTCAATACGTCCTGCTGTATCAACTAATGTACGTTGACCAGTATAGTACGGGTGTGATTGATCAGATATCTCTATTTTGAATAGAGGGTACTCGTTACCGTCTTCCCATTTAACGGTTTCATCTGTTTTCACAGTTGATTTGGTTAAAAAAGAGTAGTTAATTGAACTATCTTCGAAAACCACTAATCTATATTCTTTAGAATGTATATCTTTTTTCATTTTAGCTCTTCTAAGCTTTTTCTTATTCTTTCAATTCCTTCTTTAATGATTTTTCTACTAGTTGCAAAAGAAAATCTTAAATAACCCTTTGCACCAAAACCATCACCTGCAACTGTTACTACATTTGCAGTGTCGAGAATATAGTCAGAAAGGTCGAAAGTGTCTTGTAAAATTTTACCATTTTTTGTTTCTTTATTTAAGTAATATGAAAAGTCTGGAAACATATAAAATGCCCCTCCTGGCATATCACAATTAACACCGTTTAAACTGTTTAATTGATCAAACATCACCAGTCTTCTTTCTTCAAATTTTTTCTTCATATCTAAAACTGGCTGTTGGTTACCTAAAAGAGCTGCAACAGAAGCTTTTTGGCCTATTGCATTTGGGCATGAAGTAGTTTGCCCTTGAATTTTCGACATAGCCTTAACAATAGATTCATTTCCAATGGCATATCCAATACGCCATCCGGTCATTGCATACGTTTTAGACATACTTCGGATTGTTAATACTTCAGCATTAACATTATTTAATTTATCAATTGCAGTGAATTCGTTATCATAAACTAATTCTTCATAAGTTTCATCTGAAATAACAATCCAATTATTTTTTTTACTTATATCTAATAATTTAATAATTGCGTCGTTAGACCAAACACCACCAGTAGGATTGCTAGGAGAATTAATAATAACTCCTTTAATGTCAGAATCAATTTTATGGTTTAGGTCGTCAAAATCTGGCTCAAATTGTTTTGATGCTAAAGTGTCTACTAAAACAGGAGTAGCCCCAGATAGGGTAACAAACTCAGGAAAAGAAACCCAATAGGGTGAAAATATTACTACTTTGTCTCCTTTATCAAAAAGTGCCTGGCACGCAACAGATAGAGACTGTTTTCCTCCATTGGAAACAATAATTTGGGATATATCATAAGATAAGCCAGTCATGTTCCTAACTTTGTCTTTGATTGCTTCTTTTAACTCTAACATTCCAGACCCGGGAGTATATTTTGTATAACCATCAGCTATCGCTTTTTGGCCAGCTTCAATAATATGTGATGGAGTATTAAAATCAGGTTCACCAACCCCAAAATTAATAACATCAATTCCCTTTGATCTAAGCGCTGCAGCCCTTGCAGTCATTTGTAAGGTAAACGATGGCTTAATTTTATCGACTAGCTTAGATAGCTTGATAGACATTTACTGACTCATTTTATCAAGAAATTCTTGATTTGTCTTTGATCGTCTCATTCGTTCTTGCATAAAGGTCATTGCTTGTTCTGTAGTCATTTCTCCTAACATTTTTCTTAAAATCCACATTCGAGAAAGCTGTTGCTCTGACAATAACAGCTCTTCTTTTCTGGTTCCAGATTTCACAATGTTAAAAGAAGGGTAGATTCTTCGATCACTGAGTTCTCGATCAAGCACTAATTCCATATTGCCTGTCCCTTTAAATTCTTCAAAAATCACCCCATCCATTTTACTACCTGTATCAATTAATGCTGTTGCAATAATAGTTAAGCTTCCACCTTCTTCGGTATTTCTTGCAGCTCCAAAAAATTTCTTAGGATTTCTTAAAGCATTTGAATCAACTCCTCCTGATAGAATTTTACCACTATGTGCAGTAACAGCGTTATGTGCTCTACCTAAACGAGTTATACTATCTAAAAGAATTACAACATCTTTTCCACACTCAACAAGTCTTTGTGCTTTTTTTAATGCCATATTTGATACTTGTACGTGTCGTTCTGGTCCTTCATCAAAAGTTGAGCTAACAACATCAGCATCAACGCTGCGTTTCATATCCGTTACCTCTTCTGGTCGTTCATCAATTAGCAGTATAATTAAAACTGTTTCAGGGTGATTACGTCTAATTGCATTAGCAATTTTAGAGATTAAAATGGTTTTACCAGTTTTTGGTTGCGCAACAATTAATCCTCTTTGTCCTTTCCCGATAGGAGAAATAAGATCCATAATTCTCATAGACATATCGCTGGTATTGGAAAGATTAAACTTTTCATTAGGATGTAAAGGCGTATAACGTTCAAACGGCGTTTGCTTCCTTATGTCATCAGGTTTTAAACCATTAACTTCCAATAATTGTAATAAAGCATGGAATCTTTCTTTCGATTTCGGTGCACGAGTTGTGCCTTTAACAAAATGTCCAGTTTTTAATTTAAATCTTTTAATTTGAGATGGACTTACATAAATATCTTCAGGTCCTGGCAAATAATTATCGTTTACACTTCTTAAAAAGCCATATCCGTCTGGTAATATCTCTAATATTCCACCAGCTAGGCCATCATCTGTTTTTTTATCATCTTTTCTTTCATTGGCATCATTATTGTTTTTGCTTTCATTGCTTTTCATAATTTCTGCAATCAATTCATCTTTAGAAAAAGATGTTATTTTTTCAATACCCATGGTTTTTGCAATCTCTCGTAGATCGCTTACTTTTTTTTCTTTTAATTCATCTAATTTCATTGATTCCTCATGTTGTGAAAATATTTTTAGGGGAAATAACCTCGAAAATCCAAATTACACTATATTGTTCCATTGTCAAAGGAAAAATCAAAAAACTTGTATAATTGACTTGCAATATAGTGGCTACCAAAAACTACTTTTGGTCCACTATACTGAATTAATCGAACTTCGTGCAGTGCATCATCAAGGTTATTAATAAATTTAAATTTTTTAAGCTTTGTATTAGATATAATATCTTCTTCTTGTAAAATATCTTTCGAATCAATTGTAGATATAATTAATTTTTCGAAATTGTTATCTAAAAGAGTTAAAAATTTATCAGTTATTTTATCATTTTTTAAAACTAGCAAACCAATTGGTTTTGCATTATATATGTTTGACAAATCTTTTGTGAGCTTACTAACTGCGCTTGCATTGTGAGCAACATCATAAAAAAAATTGTTTTCCATTAATTGCATTCTACCTGGCCATGTCCAATGCTTCAATGCAGATTGTATATCTGATATTTTAATTTCATTAAAATGTTTTTGGCATGTTTCAATTGCTAGGACAGCATTATCCTTTTGATAAGATCCAGCTTGTGGAAGATGAAACTCATTATTGTCATATAAAAAAACAAGGGAGCGTGAATTATGTTTTATAATCTTGGATTTATTCATATCAATTTTTTTTAAATCACAATTTTTATCCTTAGCATGCTGTTCGATTATTCCAATGACTTCTTTATTCGAATTTGCTGTGAGTGCTGGAATTTCTTTTTTAAAAATTCCACACTTTTCAGATGTAATCAACTCAATGGATTCGCCTAAAATATGTGTATGGTCATAATCAATTTCGGTAATAATTGTTTGGATAGGGGAAATTACATTTGTGGAATCCAAACGCCCCCCTAACCCTGTTTCAATAATTGCAATATCGACATTATTTTTGGCAAAATAAGAAAAGGCAAGAGCAGTTGTAGTTTCAAAAAAAGTGATAGAGCTATCTTTAATAATTTTTTTATGCTGGTTTACAAAATTAACAATTTTTTCATCAGAAATTGGGGAGCCATTAATTCTTATTCGCTCGTTAAATCTCACTAGGTGTGGAGAAGTATAAAGACCAACTTTTAAACCATGTTGTTGTAAAATTTTTGCCAAAATAGAAGCGGTGGAACCCTTTCCGTTTGTCCCTGCTAAGTGGATAGTTTTGATTTTCTGATGAGGATTATCACATACGTTCAAAAATGATTCAATATTTTCTAATCCAAGCTTAATGCCTCGATTATGAAGTTTGTATAAAAATTCTAATGTTGGATTAATCATCGAATGATTTCTGATATTTGAGCACAGCATAATAGATTGATGTGGCTAACATATCACGATAACTAGAGCTATTTAATTTTTTTTCTTCATTGGGATTTGAAATAAATCCAAGCTCAATTAAAACATTTGGCATTGATGCGCCCATTAATACATAAAAACCAGCTTGTTTTACGCCTCTATCTTTGCTCTGGACTCTTTTTTTAATTTCATTCTGTACAAGCGATGCAAATTCTTCGCTTTTTGCAGCAAATGCGCTCTGAGCAATGGTTGCTTTTATTAAATCTTCGTTTGTTAATTTTTTACCGGAAAATCCTTCTAGCTCCAAAGCTGCATTTTCTCTAGCAGCTACTCTTACAGCTGCTTCATTTTTATTTGGACCAATTAAAAATGTTTCAAATCCGCTAGCCCTTCTATCTTCAGCAGCATTTGTATGAATACTAATGAATAAATCTCCTTCATTAGCATTTGCAAACTTTGTTCTATCTTGTAATCGAAGAAAAATATCTTCCTCTCTTGTTAAAATAACTTTGGTTTTTGAATTTCTTTCAATCTTTCTTGCTAACCTCTTTGAGACATCAAGAACTATATCTTTTTCTTTAGTCCCTCTATAGCCAACAGCTCCTGGATCTTTCCCGCCGTGGCCTGGATCAATAATAATTGTATCAAATTTCCATTTTTTCTTTTCTTGATATAAGTCTACTGGGTTTGTTGATACCTCTTGGGATATAAATTTATTTTGAATAGACAAAGAGCTATAATCCATAACATAACTAGAGCCTGTTTTTTCATTTAAAAGATCTAAAAAGTCATCAATAGGAGCATAAAAAATACCTTTTTTATAAATAATATTATTTTTTAGCTGATAAGGTTTATCATCAATAATAATAAAGGAAATATTTCCAGTAACTTTAATTTTAACATTCCCTAAAGAAAAAACAATTTTTTGAACATCTTTATTAATAAAATTTTTCTTTAATAAAGCGCTAGAGAAGTCATTTAACGAAAAATAATATCTTTGTTCTTTGATATACTCTATTGTACCTAAAACAGAGTTATTGGATCCTATCATTTTAATTTCTTGTTGAACGCCTGCAAAAGACCAAGAAAACAATAAAAGGAAATAATATAGATATATAAACAACTTCACTTAGTGAAATTATCATAAAATAAGACTAAAAGGGCCCAAAAAGTGAGCCCTTTTATTTTTTAAGAATTTGTGATCAAAAAATATTAATTATTTTTTCATCCACATTGCAACGATTGCAATAGTGATTAGGCCAGCAAGCCCGTTGTCACCAATTGTTCCCATTGCAGCACCAATGTTGCCAATTACACCGAATACATCGTTGTAAAGAATACCAATAACAACACCAGCAACTAATAAATTAATTGCTAATCCTGTCAGCGTTGACAAGACATCATTAATCATCTTTATAGCATTATTCATTTTTTTCTCCTTAAACTTTTTATTATCATCGTATTTATATAGGGGCTCATAAAGAGCCCCTACATCTTACGACTAATGCATTAATCTAAACTTATAACCAAGACAAGAAAACCACTAAAACTAGTAGTCCTGTAAGGCCATTATCAGTAAATGCACTAACTAAATCAGCAATGCCGCCTAATGGATCTAAACCTGTTGACCATAGTACGTTTGCAAACACTAAAAAGATGATTGCAGCTTTAACTACGCCTGTTAATCCACTTAAAGCACCGCTTATCATTGAATCCCATGAAGCCATGTTATTCCTCCTTGATTAGTTAACGTAAAAAAGAGACAAAATCCCCGAAAAACCCGTGAGCTTCTGACTCTTTTCTCTTAATCATGTCAATATGATTTTTTTTGTTTAAAACGTTCATATTTACATATTTTTATAATAATAATCCCTATTTTTGCACAAAATCAACCTTTTTATTAAATCTTTTATATAATAAAACAAATGGGATTAAATTAAAATATGGGTCAAATCCAACCAAAAATAGAAAAATTACACGCTCGACAAATCTTAGATTCAAGAGGAAATCCCACCGTTGAAGTGGAGGTTGATCTTGGAAATTGTCACGGTAGAGCTGCTGTTCCTTCTGGTGCTTCGACAGGTCAATTTGAAGCTCTTGAATTAAGAGATAATGACAAAGAATTTCATGGGAAGAGCGTTAATAAAGCAGTTGATAATGTTCTTAATATATTACAACCAGCATTAATTGGTCAAGTTTGTGATCAGCAGGAAGATATTGATAGGCTTTTGTTAGAAATCGATGGGACAGAAAATAAGAGCAAGTGTGGAGCAAATGCTATACTAGGAGTTTCTATGGCCTGCGCTGTTGCTGCGGCTAAATTTCATGGTTACCCGCTCTATTATTATCTAAACAAAGAAAGCTCTATAATGCCTATTCCGATGATCAACGTCCTAAATGGAGGAATGCATGCAGACCAGGGAGCAGATATACAAGAAATAATGTTATTCCCTTGTGGAGCAAATTCTTTTTCTGAAGCGCTGCGAATGGGTACAGAAATTTTTCATACATTAAAAAAAGAATTAAATAAAAACGGATTGAATACGACGGTGGGGGACGAAGGTGGATTTGCGCCTGCATTGAAATCAAATGAGCACGCTATAGAACTATTGTTAGAATCAATCAATAAAAGTGGATATAGTGCTGGCAAAAATGTGTTTATTGCCCTAGATGTTGCTGCATCAAGCTTTTATAAAGATAGGAAATATCATTTAAGTTTAGAAAACAAAATTTTAGACGATGAACAAATGATTGACTTTTATGAAAATCTTGTAAATCAATATCCAATAGTTTCAATTGAAGATGGTTTAGATGAAAATGATTGGGACGGTTGGACAAAAATGACTAAGGCACTAGGTAGTACCACTCAAATTGTTGGAGATGATTTAACAGTAACAAACCCAAAAAAATTATTACATGCAGTTAAACATAGTGCTATGAATAGTATATTAATCAAACTCAACCAAATTGGTACAGTTTCTGAAACAATTAAAACGATTAATTTGGCAAAAGAAAATGGATATGACTATATCATATCTCATAGATCAGGAGAAACTGAGGACACTTTTATTGCAGATTTATCTGTTGCAATGAATGGTGGACAAATCAAAACAGGTTCTGTTTGTAGAACTGATCGTACCAGCAAGTATAATCAATTATTAAGAATAGAGGAAAAGTTGTCTTCTAAAACATTTGGTAAAAATTTCTCATTTATTAAATGAAAAAAAAATTACCACAACTAACAAGCTTTCTATTAGTAATTATTTTAATCGGATGTGTATCATTGCTCTTTTTTAGTGATAGAGGGATAATTAGTTTATGGGAACTGAAAAAAGAAAAATCTGACATTCAAAAAGAAATTAATTCGTTGCGCGAAGAAATTTCTAACCTAAAAAGAGAGTCAGAAAAATTAGAATTTGATCAAGCTTATATTGAAAAAACTGCAAGAGAAAAACTAAAAATGGTAAAGCCCGGAGAGAAAGTTTTTAAAATTGAGTAATTTTATTGAAAAACTTCTCTAGCAACATTAAAAGATTTCAAATCTGGGAAATGGTATTTAATTAAATCAGAAATAAAACTGGATAGGGTTTTTTTATTGTAATTAAAACTGTTTTTGGAATGTTTATCTATAAGAAAATTTGACTCATAAATCTCTTTAATATGGTCTAGCAAATCTGCTTCTTTTGATAAATGTCTTTTAACTATTGGATGTTCTTTTGCTGCTACAATGTCATAGCCAATATTTTTTAATAAGTGTAATACAAAAAAATAGAAGGCGTCGTTATAGTTATTGTTTTCTGAATCAAAATATGATAATACATTTTTTAATAAATAATAGGTATCCTCATCTTTGTCCCCCTCATCAAAGCCTTTGTCTATAATTTCAATAATTGATAATGAAAGAACGGTTTTTTTTAAATCTGAGCTAATACTATCCCAATTATTCAAAATTTTAGAATCATAAATTGGTTGTAACTGTCTTTTGTTGCTATGAATATAGTTTACTTGGATCTCATTTAATTGTTGATAAATAGATTTTAAAGGCGATTTTTGTCTCATAGCAGATTTAATAACATACGAATTCTTTCCTTTTTCTAATGTAAATAGTCGGGCAATAATACTGGATTCTTTAAACAGGGTTGTTTTTAAAACAATTGCAGGGGTAGATATCTTCATTCTGGTGCTTTTATTTTACCCCAACCCTTATGAGTGAGGCTACCAAAATATAGCTCATCACCATATTGTTTAACGCTTGTTATTGGTGAATAAGCATCGTTTGCGCCATATTGAAGGTTGTGTAAAATGTTTCCATCTCCATCAATTCCCAAAGCAAATGCATAAGGCTCTGGCTGAGGCTGTAAAAACTCTGGTAGTCGTAAAGCTAATTTTCTAAGAAAAGGTTTATCTGCTGTTTGATCAATAAAGTCATTTCTAACTGTGAAAAGCGCAACCCAATAAGTGCCTTTACCATTTGAAGAAATATTGTCTGGAAAACCGGGTAGGTTCTCAATAATAATTTCTGAAGTGCCTGCTTTTTCTCCTGTAAGCCAATACTTTTGTATGCGATACATAAACGTTTCATTAAATAAGACAAAAGAGTTGTCAGGGCTAACAGCAACTCCATTTGCAAAATATAAATTATCAAGTAATGTGGTTGTAAGTTTAGTCTCGGGATCATAGACTAATAATCTCCCGTTTGGGGTATGTTCCATCACTTCAATTCTATCTTCTCCATATCCAAATTTATCTGAAGCGTCAGAAAAATAAATTTTTCCATCGTTTGCAATATCTAAATCATCTGTAAATCCTAGCGGAATATTGTCTGAATCAGATTTTACTGTAAGGGTAGTAGCAACACCTGTTTGATCAATAGATAGCAATCCTTTAATCGCATCCGCAACAATTAGATTGTTTTGATCATCAAACATCATTCCAAGAGGACGACCATTAGTATTATAAAACTCACCAATAGAGCTCATAATCAGTCCATCATGATATCCTGCATATAAATTACCATCATGAATTGCGATATCCTCTGGTCCATTATGTCCATCATTTTCCCAAAATATCTCTATATTTTTCAAATAATCATTTTTCGCATATACGCCTGTCATTGATGGAGGATTAGGAGAATCCCAAGCAACTGGATTAATAGGAACAGGCCATAACAAAAGGTAGAATAAACAAATTAATAAGGAATAAGATAGTATATTTTTCATAGTAATTAATATGCTTTTGCAAAAACAACAAGATGTTTAGCTAGCTCACCAGAAACAATACATTTAGCCTTCGGATTATCTATGTCTTCTAAAATACATCTAATAGTAGCTTTTGTATCTTCTTTAACTTTCATTTCTGAATCTTCAGAACCGTCCCAGTATGCTTTGACAAAACAGTTGTCTTTTGAAAGTTTTTCTTTTAAATCATTGTAACTATCTAGCTCTATAGTGTTCTCTTTTAGAAATGAATTTGCAGAATTATACATACTAGTTTGAATATCACCTAACATGTCTTCAATCTCGCTTATATCATTTTGTTTTATGGAATTTTTTTCGCCTGTATCTCTTCTACATACTGTTAATTTTTGGTCTTTATATTCTTGCAAACCAATTTCAATTCTAATTGGAGCTCCTCTTAGTTCCCAAAAATTAAATTTGTATCCAGGCGTGTTATCCGAACTGTCTACTTTGCATCTAATATTTTTTTGACTTAAATCATTAGCAACTTTATCTATAAAAGCATTGAATTCTTTTTCATCTTCATTTTTTGGATTAATAGGAATAATAATGACCTGATGAGGAGCAACCTTAGGAGGGATTTTTAATCCTTTATCGTCTCCATGCACCATAATTAATGCTCCAATTACACGAGTGCTAACGCCCCAACTAGTAGCATATACAGGTTGTTCTTTATTATCTTTGCTTTGGAAGGTAACATCAAAAGCATTACCAAAATTGGTGCCTAAATAATGCGATGTTCCTGCCTGAAGCGCTTTTTTGTCTTGCATCATTGTTTCTATTGAAAATGTTTCTTCAGCGCCTGCAAATTTTTCTGAATCAGATTTTTTACCAATTAGCGTTGGGATTGCAAGATGATCTTCAAATAATGATTTGTAGATTTCAACAATTTTTAATGTTTCTTCCATGGCTTCTTCTTTGGTGGAGTGTGCAGTGTGTCCTTCTTGCCATAAAAATTCAGATGTTCTTAAAAACAACCTTGTTCTCATCTCCCAGCGCACAACATTAGCCCATTGATTAATCATTACTGGTAAATCGCGATAAGAAGTAATCCATTTTTTAAACATAGACCAAATAATGGTTTCTGATGTTGGTCGCACAATGATTTCTTCTTCTAATTTAGAATCTGGATCTACTGAAAGCCCATCATTTTCAGCAATCAATTTTGAATGGGTTACCACAGCACATTCTTTGGCAAAACCTTCAACATGTTTTGCTTCTTTTTCAAAAAAACTTTTTGGGATAAAAAGAGGAAAGTAAGCGTTTTCATGTCCTGAATCTTCAATCATTGTATTGAGCGCTTTTTTCACATTAGACCACAAAGAAAAACCATATGGTTTAACTACCATAGTCCCTTTTACAGGTCCATAGTCAGCTAAATCAGCATTTAAGATTGTGTCAGTATACCACTTTGAAAAATCTTCTGATTGTTTTGTTATTTTAGCCATTTACTTAATCTTTAATTTGTTATAAAGTAGAGTTAATTTATTGAAAATCCAATACAATGAAAAAAGCAATCTTTTCAACAGAAATTTCGTTGTTAAAAACAACAATAGAACGCCTTCTAAGAAGGAAAGCTAGTACAAATCTAACTAAAATTATACGCAAAACACATCCGGCAGATATTGCGATGATTATGAGAGGTTTGAATATAGATAATCAAAAAAATCTATTTAAACTTTCTCCTACATTTGCATATAAAGCAGAAATTCTAGAAGAATTAGATGAGTCATTAATCCAAAACCTTTTATCTGAAGAAAGCATTACCAATATATCAAAAATTTTTAGACATCTTGGAACAAATGATCAAGCAATGATTGTAAGCATGCTTCCAAAAGAAAGCCAAAATCCAATTTTAGAAAAATTGGAAGCAGAAGACTTAGAGGATGTTGAAGAAATTATGTCTTATGCAGATGATAGCGCTGGTAGTGTAATGACAAAAGAAACATTTATGTTAAATCAAAGTTTAACAGTGAAAAAAGCGATTACAGAATTACAATCCTACCCTGACAATGAAAGAGTGTTTTATGTTTATGTAGTAGACAATAAAGAAAAATTGGTTGGGGTGATTTCTCTAAGAAATCTTGTAACATCAAAAAGTACCAAAAAATTACGTGAAATTATGATTAGAGATATTCATGTTGTCACCTCTGATACAGACCAAGAAGAGGTTGCAAAAATTGTTGCACAATATAATTACCTTGCATTGCCAGTTGTAAACAAACGGAATCGATTTCTTGGTATTGTTACTATCGATGACATTGTAGATATTATTCGCCAAGAAGCCTCTGAAGATTTTTTACAGATGGCAGGGGTCGGTAAAGATAGAGAAATTTTATTAAAATCACCTGTAGGGAATGCACAATCGCGAGCTCCTTGGATTTTTGCTAGCTTAATTGGTGGGGTTTGTGCTGCTGCAATTATTGGATACTTTGATTCGCTTTTACAAGAGATGATTGTATTGGCAGCATTTATACCTGTTATTATTGGCATTGGAGGAAATGTTGGCACCCAGTCATCTACAATTATTGTACGTGGAATTGCTACAGGTAGGGTTGATGTTGATAATTCTTTTGTGTTAATTATTAAAGAAATTCTTGTGGGGGCCATATTAGGGATTCTTTATGGGGCTTTAATTGGTTTTTGTTCTGAATTAATTACAGGAAACGCTTTACCAAATCTTGGACTAGTTATTGGATTAAGCATTGGTGCGTCTATGACTATTGCAACAGCTGTAGGAGCAAGCGTGCCACTACTATTAAAGAAGCTGGACTTTGATCCTGCAATTTCTACCGGGCCTTTTGTGACAACCGCTATTGATATTTTAGGTGTCGCTTTATATTTCTTAATTGCATCTCAAATCTTGATTTAATCGTTGAACAATTATAAAAACATTATCTTTGGGTTCTTCTTTTTGAATGTTGCGTTGTATGCACAGTCGAGCTATGAAGTTTCACTATATGGAAAAATCGATTTTTGTAAAATAACTGTGGGAGAAAAAATAGTGATTTCTCCTGAAAAAGCAGGGGAAATGTTTTTTGATCCGCTAAAATATGATCAAGAAGATTTTAATGAAAACAGTTTAGTGCTTTCTCTTTTATCGAACAAACCTATTGATATTGAAGACACTATATGGAAAAAAGATGTGACATTAGTAAAAAGCTTCCCTTGTAAAATTAGATTTTTGGAAGCGGGGGATGAAACGATAAACAAAAAAGAAACAACGTTATATAGGTTAGATATAAAATTATTAGAAGAAGTTCGAAACAAAGAAGTAGATATATTAAACACTGTTTTGCTTGAAAGTTCGGTAATAAAAGTTTGGGTTAGCAAAAAAGATAATAATATTGTTAAAATTAGTATAAACTATAAAGGTTTAGAATATATCGTAACAGAACATGTATAAAAATATTTCATTTTCATTAATACTTTTTCTTTTAATCGGATGTGCAGTGCCAACATCATCTATTAATTCAGAATTAACACCGAAAAATGAATATTTGTTTTATATAAATGAAGAAATCAACCTACATGCAAGCGAACTGCTGCAAACTATACAACTGCCATCAAAAGACTATCCTGTGCCTGAACACCTTAATTTGCTTCCAAATGCTTTAAGAGAATATAGATCGGGCTCACACCATGGGATAGACTTCGCAATACCTTTAAATGGGCCTATTATGGCTGTTTCTGGCGGTATTATAGTGCGTAGCAACCCAACGCATAGCGACGTGGACATCGACACATATAACGCGTTTTTAGAAACAACACAAGAGCTGTCTAAAACACCAGAAGACATCTATCACTATATCCTGCTAGGAAAATCAATTGTTATTGATCATGGTTATAGCATTGCCCCTAATTTTAGAACAATTAGCGTTTATGCACACCTATCAAGCATTGCTGAGGGAATTCTTCCAGGAGCAAAGGTAGAGAAGGGGCAATTGGTTGGTTTTTCAGGAAACACTGGCACGTCTAGCGGTGCACTCAGAAACGATAAGGGAGCACATTTACATTGGGAGCTATATTTTGAAGATGCTAGTGGAAAATATTTCTTAGGACAAAACATCCCACCAGAATTATTAAAAGAAAATATCGATTTACTATTTGAATAAATAAAAGGGGCTCTAAAAAGAGCCCCTTTTTTCAGAATCTTAAACTAGAACTGTTTAAAAATCTAAAGATACTTGTAATGTAGTGTGATCATCAAAGAACTCATTGGCAGTTCTCATAGCATATGAAATATGCATATCATAATCACCAACAGGAACAGTAACACCTGCTCCTAGTGATCCACCCCAATTAGTTCCACTCCATTCTTCCCAATCAGCATCGTTTACACCAGATGGTTGTTCGTCGTCACCAAGAACCATGATAGTTCCTGCTCCAACCCATGCTGAACCTAAAGTATATTTAGCTCCAATGCCTAGTGTATTAGATTGATATGAATGGTTAGTGAAGTTCGCACTAACATTTAAGTTATCTAGTAGTCCCCATGTTGCAGATATATCCAAACTAGTTGGAAGTGCAAAATTATCTGCTACAATTCTGAATGATTCATTTGATGCACCAGAAGCAGAACCTTCAGGTTGAAGGTCTTGATCTAGATTAATACCATCATAATGCATTCTACTACCAACATTCTTCATTGTAACACCAAGTGTTAATGGTTGAGTTGGGAATTTATATTGAACACCTACGTCCAATGCAATTCCTGTTGCTGAAGTTTCTTCAATTGTTTCTGAAATAACTTTTGCAGCAACACCCACGTTAACACGATCAGAAAATGCTCTCGCAAATCCCATGGTTGCAGTGAAGAAGCTAGGGGAGAAAGTCTGCCCGTCACCCTCAGGTGCAATAGCAGTTGTTTTTGGAATTTCACCAAAGTCTAATGCTTTGATTGACATTCCAAGAGTACCTGACTCTCCCATGCTCATAACCATACCCGCATGTGTGATATCAATATCAGCAATATACGACATGGTTGAAACAGTTCCTTGAAAACCAGAGGACCAATGTGCTAGTCCAGCTACGTTAGAATTTAACGCATCTACACCAGCCACTGTACCTACATTTGCTCCACTAAGAGCAATTGTTTCAGTCCCGACCGGAATTAGCAACTGAGCAGCACCAGCAGTTCCTGCTGATCTTACGGTGCCGGCAGTTAGCGACGAAACTAATACTGCGCATCCAAGGAATATTTTAAATGTATTTTTCATTTTTCTCTACTCCCTTTCCTTAATAAACGTCGAGACGTTGTTCTGGTTGAATTACAGCTAACTTCAGGATTTTATCTCCGTGGTTAGTCTCTACATGTGCCACATACATGCCACTTGCAACAGGTAGCTCGAAATTATTTTTCATATCCCAAGATACGTGCTGACTTCCAGCATCATTGTGGTGAATAGTTCTTACTAGAGTACCATCTAAAGCAAAGATACGTATTGTTGCAGGACCTTCTTCAGGTAAGTGGGTAAACATCACTCTTCGGTCTAATGCATCACGTTCTTCTGGATTATATCCATAGTATGGATTTGGCCACACGCTGATACGATCTGGATCGAAATCATTATGTGCAACTCCAAGGCCATCTGTACTCCATGTAAAAGTATCTGCAGATGAATTTGGCTTACTCATTTGGAATACAACAGAACTACCTGTTGTCCATCCACTACCCCATGTTGTGTGACCAGCTGCAGTAGGTAATACCCCTGAGCCTAAATAGTCACAGAAAAGAGTAGCAGTCATATATGGATATGTGATTTGTGCTCCACTAGTTGTGTAGTTATCACATACGTAAGCCCATCCACAACCGCCTGATGCAATTAAATTGTCATCGGCAATATATTGTGCTTCTTTAGCAGGATCATATGGTGAGTCTATATGGCCAACGAAACAATAGATAGGCTCCCAAGCGTTAGCGCCGTATACAGGACCTGCCCAGTATCCGCCACCAATTACACCACCAACATTTTCATAGTCAAGATTACCATCATAGTCCCAGTATCCAGCATATATCTGCTCTTTTTGACCAGTAGCAAAATTATGTCTGTATGCTGAGAAAGGTACCCAACTATTGACCCATTCGTAAAGATAGTCCCAGCCAAGTGATGGGGTGCTAAAGTCTAGCTCAACATCATCTGACTCCCAATAATTGAAACGGTCATGGTCACGAGTGTAAGGAGCAGCATAAGGCACACCAGCTCTATTTTCAATAATATAGCCAGTACGTCCTAAACTAGCCCACGGTACATAACCTACCGCAGGGTCTCTTAAAACTCCATTTTCTTTCCAACCGTGATCCCACTCACTTACTGATAGCAAGTCTTCTTGTGGACCGTTTACTAACACTTGCATCCCTTCTACTACAGGGGTTCCACCTGGACCAACTTCTAAACCAGTAGCAGTGTTCACACCACCAACAACAGGGTTGTTTGCAACCAAGGTTGCACCTGAAGAAGTATTTACTAGTGTCCAGTTTGTAGCAACAGTACCGTCTGGCATTGCGTCATCAAACGTAAGCGTATAATCGTCTCCTGTAAGGTCAGCTGGATTTACTATTACCACATCCACTGAACCTTGAGAAGGACCTTCATGCGCCGCGCTGACTACGTCACCAACAGCTGCTGTAGTTTCACCCATAGACCATGTGTTTGGTACTTCTGGTCTTACAGATAAGTATTGAGGGCTACTTTCAAGCGTTTTTGGAATACCATATGCATTATAACCGTATGCGGTTACTGCATAGTGATATTCACGATTTGTAATAAGTGTTGAATTGTTATCTAATCCGTCTCCATCAATAGAGTGATAGTGTGACAGCCCGCTATCAGAACCAAACTGGGTTCTAATATTGATCGTTTCACCTAACTCTGCATTAAAGACGTCATCATATATTTCTGTGATACCATTTACAACGTCATAAGTGGCTAGTCGTTTTGTCTTACCAGCACCAGAAGCTGTTTCATATTGATAAACGTTATATCCTTCAAAAACAAAGTTTGTAGGATTTCCGGCTTCATCAACATCAACTTCACTTGTAACATTATATGATTCTGGTTCCTCTCCCCAAATCAAAATAATTTGGTCTGCCATAGCAGTTGCTTGAACGCTAGGAGAAGGAGGTGAATCAGGTAACGCAAAATCAATATCATATGCTGTTTGCGCTAGAGCATCAACTTCTTTTAGATAATCTACTGAAGCTAACGCACCACCACCTGCAGCGTGGAAGATACCAAATACCACTTCTTGTGAATCTCCAGCTGCCATAGTAAACGGACCAACGTTCATTAAGAAACGTCTGTCTGCTGATGGTGTATAATTACCATCAACTGGGTTCGCTGTACCATGTGCAACACTTGGATCTCCATAGAAACAGAATTTTTGGTCATAAAGATCACCAGCAATTTCTGTTGGGTAAGGACTTCCGTCTTTTCTTAAACCTTGCATATAGTAATATCCTTCAGTTTCATCTGAAGGGTCAGTATATGTCGCATCACCGTTGATATAGAATGCGAAAGATGACATAGACAGGTTTTTCTTTCCTGGGTGACGAATACCAAACATTTTCGCACCTTCAGCACAGTCTTCACCGTCATCACAGTCAACCATTGGTCCCTGGAAGAAGTCATATCCTGCAGCAGGAGTACCAATATCTAGTGTTGAATACTGTGAGTCATCTCCATCATTCCAAACATAGCCCATACCTAAAGGAACGTCACAACCAACAAAGTCGTCACCTGCATATCCTAAATCAGGATCAGACCATAGTCCCATATACATATTTTCTAATGTATTAGAACCTCTGTTAATTACGAGTTGTTTTAGGAAGACCATGTCACCAAATACGTCTGGTCTATCAAAACCAAACATAGTTGTTTGGACTTCAACGTCCAATGGTGATGTTCCCATATTTAATTTATAAGCTGGATCTCCATCGTTGCTGACAAACCATAGCACCTGATCTCCAACAAATTCTGGATGGTCAGGACCGTTTGGCATTGGAGAATAAACTCCATCACCATCAACGTCTACCCAAGGTGCACCAAAATCAATTGGCCACTCTTGGAAGTCAGCAAAGTCTCCTGGAGAGGCTAACATGCCTTTTTCTACTTTGTAGATTCGATGAACCGCAGCAAGCGGATCACCACCCCATGGACCTGGACCCATATCTTGTGTATAATCTCCAATGGATACTCGAGTTTCACCGTTCACTGTAGCCCCCAACCATAATGCAGATTGGAAGATAGAGTGTACACCCGTACCTTTTGGCCATTCTAATGCTGAATCACCAGAAATGTGGTAATCCAAGAATAGACCATTATTGGTAACGTCGGCATATATCTGGTTTCCATCGAATGTACCGCTGGAATCAACATAGTTTGATGCGCCTCCTGATCTGTTTGCGACCTTGTCTCTTGCTTCAACAGCAGTAGACATCATCAGCAAAGCAGTCATCAAACTGAAAACGGTAATATTCTTTAATAATTTCATATTTACCTCTTTACCTTATTATTAATTAAAAGCTTACGTTTAAGCCTATTCTAACTGTACGCGGAGAACCCCATCTTCCTGGAGAACCAAGAAGGTCATAGTAAAGTGATTCTGCGTCTACGTCAGGATAAGCAGCTAATCTATTGGCAACCCATGCTTGCCCACTTTCAGTAGCTAGCCAGCCATCTTCAGCAACGTTACCAGTTCCACGATAAACATCTTGTGGATGTTCCGTGTCCATAGCGTTATAAAGCGCAACAAATAAGTTTGCATCAACGCCACCGATAGAAAATCCTCTATCTACACGAAGGTCAAGATTTGTGTACGTAGGTTTTGTACCTGAGTTCACAGGACCTTCTGGGAATTCCCAACGGTTCTCAAATAATGTACTATAAATTTGAGAAGGAGTGTAACGTGTACCACTACCATAGCTCATAACAGCATTGAATCCTGTATTGGCTAAGAAACCAGTAGCATCTGGTGAACGCCAGTCAAGAATAACGTTTGCTGTGTGAGTTTGGTCGTGATCCAAAAGATTCATAGCTTTTGGATAGCCGTCATCAGTACCAATCCATGTGATATAGAAGTTTTGACTTCCATAAGAACCAGTACCTCTAGCTTCTGAGTATGTATAATTTGCTTGAGCATACAAACCTTTAGTTCTGCGCATCTCAAAGTTCATTGTTAATCCTTGAGAAACCATCACGTCTCCGTTTAGGTACTGTGCCCAGTTTTGTTGGGTTTCAGCGCCTGCACCAGATGTTGATGTAAATGCATTTAAACGGTTTTGTAGTGTCAAGTAATCTTTACTCTCTTTATAGAACCCTTCTATTTTCAATGAAGCAAATGCTCCAACGCGTTGCTCAATACCAATTTCATATTGAGTAGAACGCTCAGGTTTTAGTGCAGGGTTCTCAGATGCAGTAGCGTTACCAGCTAAAATATCAGCTGACAGCTGTGAATCTGCTAAATATAAATAAGACATTGGAACTGATTGCCAGTGAGTACCATAGTTCGCACGGAACACAGTACGATCAGACACTGGGAATGAGAATCCTATTCTTGGGTGAACAGCTGTTTCAGCCTTTACTTTTTTCCAAACAAAGTTTCCTTCGCCGTCACCGTTTCTGTCTACACGTTGTCTATTAAAGTATAGGTGGTTAAACCCATCTGAGTCTCCATAGCCGTCTCCATCTGAGTCTGGAGCCATTGCTCCTGTATCAATCTCTTCGAAAGAAAGACCCATTTGTAAGACCACATCTTTAAACTCAAGTTTGTCTTGAATATAGAAACGTGATTGTGTTGGTTCTGCTGGAGCTTGCATATGATCATCTTGATTATATGTTCCATTCCATTCATCACCATAAATATTGTATCCTAAGTTGGTTACATAAAGAGCTCTATAATTAATGAATCTCCAGTCAGCTGGATCTCCACCCGCAGCGATGATTTCTTCATTGCTAGCAGTACCATCATAGTTTGCGTCTACAGTTGCAATTGCTCTTGCAACACCGAATGGGCTAAGCCCGTATCTTGAGATTTCGGTATTATCAATAGAACCACCCATTTTAAACTCGTTATACCCAATTTGATTAGTATAATCAAAGCTAAAAGTGTTAGTAGTTGTATTTCTTTTGTTATAACCACTGTATTGACTTCCATATCCAGTTGCTCCTAAGATTTCAGATGGACCAACAGGATTATATCCGTCTCTTCTAAGATAATAGTTTGGAGAACCCCAAGCTTTTGTTCTAGTACCATATGCTTGAATATCGTCTCCCCAGTTTTCATTACCAGTAGTACTTTCATAGTCTTGGTTTGATAATGAAACCTTTATGTATGATAGTGGACTAATTGTATAACGGAAGTTTACATAACCCATAGCAAAAGTAGATTCGTTATATGAACCAGCACCTGTGTCTGTCCATCCACCTAACGCTCTACCAAAACTATATCCGTTGCCGCTATAGTCGTATGCCTGAGTACCAACTTTAACACGTAATGGCCCAAAGTCCATTGTCATGTTACCATTAATAGTAGTACGTTCTGTACTATCGTGTGGTTGTTGACCATACATACGTCTATAGTTACTGTATACAACATGAGTTGTATCATTAGCAGCAACCCCTGCAGCTAATAGTGCAGGATCTGTTTGGTTATCTCTAATAACTTCTTCAATGTGCCAAATCTTATCACCGTTTGAGTCGTTTCCGTAAACTAAACCATCTGTTCCATCACTGTAATAACCAGCTGGAACTTCGGTCATTGGATGAGCTGACATCATTGGGTATGATCCCCATGAAACGCTTCCACCAAATTCACGTTGCTCAACAGACATATATAATTTGACGTTGTCACCAATTGGACCACCTACATCAAAGTTAAAATTCTTATAACCGTCTGAGTATAATTTATCAGGATCAGTTCCTGCATCAGAACCCATAGAAGCAATTGCCTCTACTTTAGATCTCCATGCGCTACCACCAGTTTTAGTAGTAATGTTTACGATACCGCCATTAGCACCACCGTATTCTGCAGAGAAACCTCCAGTTTGTACTGAAACTTCCTGAAGTGCGGTTTGAGAATTACCATTAATAAAGTTTCCGCCACCATAAGCATCCTTCACAGGAACACCGTCAACAAAGTAACGATTATCCCCAGATCTACTTCCGCGGAAATATCCATTAACAACACCTGTTTGCAGGTTCACAATATTGGATACCCCTCTAACAGCAAACGCATCAATTAACTCTTTATCAACAATACGAGTTGTGTTTGTAGCGTTTGGATTGATTAACGGTCTTTCTCTTGTTACTGTTACTTCTTGCCCCGCGACAGCAGCTACTGAGAGTGCGAAGTCAGTGGTTGTTGTAAAACCAACTGATGTTCTTACCCCAGATTCTACAATCGTACTATATCCGATATATTCGGCGCGTACATCGTAGGTACCTACTGGAACGTCAAGAATGTAATATCTACCTAATTCATCGGTAGCTGCACCAAGGTTTGTTCCCTCTACAACAACGTTTGCACCAACTAATGCGTTACCATCACTATCAGTAACGACACCTGCTAATTTAGCTGTAGTTGATTGTGCAAAGATTAAAGTAGGAAGAACAAGAAGTGCAATTAATACACGTATTTTTCTCATTATTCTACCTCCAAATGAGTGAATTGTATAAACAAATTTTAATTGTTCGTTGTTCATTTTATTATTTTTACTTACCCTATATATATTAATGTATATAATAAAATATATACGCTTTTCAAGGGACCCGTATCCCTTCAAAAGCAATTCCATATAAATTGAACACACTTTTTTTGATATGCAACAGGTTTTTTGATTTTTTTCACGACGAGAGATTAATAACTATTAAAAAAAGGCTTTAGGATTATAGCTGATTTTTAACAACTATCAAATTGTGGAAAACTTGTAGAAAAACGTTTTATAAGGCTAATATTTTTTGAACAGTCTCTGATTGTAAAGGAAACATTGGGTGATTTTCAAGCCGCGGAATCATTTGTTTTAGATCAGGGTTGCCCTGAAAAATTTTTTCAAACATTGGTTTTGCAATGTCAAATTTCCCATCCGTACAAAGAATAACAGCGCCCCAAAATAACAGTTCGACATTTTCTGGATATAGCTCTGAAGCTTGGTTGTATGCATCGAGCGCTTCATCTAGTCTGTTTTCAGCAGATAAAATATCTCCCTCGTTAGCAAAAATATAGGCTTTTTGAATGCGCATTAATCGATTTAAGTCTTCGAGAGGGTTGGGCGAGTCATCTACGCGAATATCATAAATTTTTGAACTAAGCAGGTTATCAACTTTTTTTAGAGGAACAACAAGCATTGCAGCAGACTGTTTTCCCCTTAGGTCTCCTCCTAGGTTTTCTGCAGCAACGAGTGCAGCATATAGTCTTTCAGCCAAAGAGCCTTTTGTCGACAAATATGCTTTTTCCATAGCTTCTGGTACGCCAGGGTTTGCCATAATGTTAGCCTGTATTGCATATCCGTCTCCCTCGATGCTAGACGCATAAGCAACGCAGTCTTTTCCTGTAAAAGAAACAGATTCACCCCCAATATTAACTGCTCCAACCTGTCTAACGTTTTGTTCTGAGTCTTTTTTTAGGAGGCTTTCAAGAACAAATTTGGGCGACGCTGAAGATGTTGCAAACAATTTTAATAGCTCTGGGCCATATTCAGGACGAACAAAAGATTGTGTTGCCACAATTCCAACCCCAGGCTCTGCCCACAATACAAGGGACCCAACGGAAAACCAGTGGCTTTGAACTGCTCCGCCCATCTCGCCAGATTCTTTATCTATTGCAACAATGGAGTATGTGCTAACTGGTCGATCTTGTCCAAAAACCAACCCTAAGACCAATAAAGAAGTGAGAATTTTAGCGATTTTCATTGTTAATAAAAATTACCTCCTTATTATATTTATTATAAATGTTTTTTTGAAATTCTTGATTTTTAAGGGTCGAATCAAAAAAGCTTATCATTGATTCATTAATTGTGTTTTTGACAACAGTTTTGTCTGCTTTCCCCAAAAAAGACAGAGGGATTGCAAGAGGGCTTTCTGAAACATAAACCTGTTTTAAATCAGTAAAAGTATAATGTAGGCTATTTTTAATATATACAGCATAGGATGGCTTGTTGTTTTCTAAAATCAAATTATAAATTTTCAGGTTTTCTTGCCCGTCTTCTGACTTGTTCATATCTCCCGCAACGTTAGTATTAAAAAATTCTTCTTGCCCAATGTGCATGAATGGTTTTTTTGTATTTATTTTTACATCTTCTTCGCTTAACGCAAAAAACCATCCATCGAGAGCAAGCGCTGCTTTGATGCGCTTATTATTCAACAAAGCATAATAACTGGTCCCCCCTCCCATTGAGTGTCCCATTATGCCAATTGCATTAAAGTCAATGAGGTCACGATATGGATTTATCATGCCCTTTTGAGATTTTTCTTTGGTCAGTTCATCGAGGATAAAAGCGATATCTTGGTATCGATATTTGATTAGTTGGTTCGTATAATATTTTCGATGATAAGAGGCTTGTTCGTCCCATGTGACATTTCTTTTAAATAGGATTGGATCTCCGTCTTTGTTAAATGTGATTGATGCGTTATAAGTATGGTTACATGCCACAACTATATATCCGTTGCTAACTAGCTCTTCAACTTGTGAAAGGTTTTGTGTTGCTAGCCCGCCGTTGCCGTGCGAAAAAAGGATTAAGGGAAACTTTTTGCCGCTTAACGGATTTGCTCCCTGTACAGCGTTTGACATTAATTGGGTTCCATGTTTTCCAAAATTTGATGGTATTCCTGCCGTTTTGGAAATGCTTGTAACGGACTTGTTAGGATAAACAAGGTGTGTTATTTTTTGATAGTTAGGCTTTATTTCAGCAGGATACCAAACCTGAACTAACAAGCTTCTAAAGTCTGATGGGGAGGTTGTATAGACTTCGCTACGGCTATAATCTGTCCAGAAGTGTACCGTTGTCCCTATGCCATATTTCCCTTTTGGCTCGTCGATAGATTCAAGTGGAACCGCAATAGATCCTATTGCTGCACACCCCATCACAAGAAAAGTGAAAAAAAATATATAAATTTTTAAAGTATTCTTTTGGTATAAAAAAAGCACACCATAAATTACAGCTTGTTATCCTTATCAAAAAGTGCAAAAAAAGATCAATAATATCGTTGTAATTCTTGGAGCTCAGTGGGGAGACGAAGGGAAAGGAAAAGTAACAGACTTTTTCTCTTCCAAGTCAGACTACGTAGTTAGGTTTCAGGGGGGAAACAATGCTGGCCATACAATTATCCTTGGTGAAAAAGTGTTAAAACTTCACTTAATCCCATCTGGAATATTACACGAGAATTGCAATCTAGTTATTGGTAACGGCGTTGTAATTAATCCCAAAGTTCTCATTGATGAAATCGAAATACTAAAAGAAGAAAACCTAAAAACAAACTTACTAATAAGTAAGCGTGCTCACTTAATTATGCCCTACCATGTTGATATGGACCACCATTTAACTGGATTCCAAAATGAGTTGGCTGCAGGAAGCACTAGGTCTGGAATTGCGCCGGTGTATGCAGATAAAATGTATAGACACGGACTAAGAATCATTGATTTATTAAATGAGGCTGTTTTCAAAAAAAGGTTAAAAAAATCATTTGATTTTAATAAGGGGCTCGTTGAAAAAGTTTTTAAACAACCTTTTCACTACTCGTATGAAGAAATTTTAGAAGAGTATTTGGGATATGCTGAAACAATACGCCCATATGTAAAAAATGTGACGGAAGAGCTAACAAATGCAATTACGCACAACAAAACAATTCTTTTTGAAGGCGCCCAAGGAGCGTGTTTAGATATTGATCATGGGCTTTATCCGTACACAACAAGCAGCAACACGGTTGGTGGCCACATAGAAGCAGGGGCTGGTGTTGGTATCAACAAAGAAAAACATATTGTTGGGATTGCAAAAGCATACCTAACCTATGTTGGTAGAGGTCCTTTCCCAACAGAAATTCAATCTGATTTAGGAGAAAAAATTAGAGAAACCGGACAAGAGTATGGCACAACAACCGGGAGGCCGAGACGGGTGGGGTGGATTGATTTGGTACAATTAAAACATGCAAACCAAATCAATGCATTTAGTGAGCTAATATTAACCAAAGTAGATGTTCTCTGTGGTGTGCCAGAAATAAAAATCTGTGTCGGATATAAAATTGATCAAGAAACTATTGATTATGTGCCATCAGATTTAGAAAGTTTTACAAAAATTGAGCCAATATATGAATCGCTCGCAGGTTGGGGTTCCCTGCCTAAAACAATTAACAATATTGATGAATGTCCAGCAGAGCTAAAAACGTTTATCGAAAGAATAGAAGAACTAACTGGCAACCATATTTCCCTTATTTCGTACGGCCCGGATAGAAATCAAACATTTAAACTATGAAAAATATAGAGAGTTGGAGTATTTTTGATTTTTCAACATTAAAAAATGACGAAATTCTTGCGCTCTTGTCAGAACACAACATTCCTCTTAGCGTAGAAGAAACAAAAAAAATTCAAAATGAGTTTTTAAAGAGGCCTCCAACATTGGCTGAACTAGTGCTGTTTTCCATTCAAGGCTCTGAGCACAGCTCTTACAAGAGCAGCAAAGAATACATTAAACATTTTATAACGGATGGTCCTGATGTTATACTGGGAGCAAAAGATGATGCTGGCGTGGTGTCAATTGCCACAGACTCAGAAAACAACAGATATGGTTTGGTTTTAAGCCATGAATCACACAACCACCCAAGCCAAGTTGTTCCATATGAGGGAGCAGCAACTGGAGTGGGCGGCAACGTGAGAGATGTTTGTTGTATGGGTGCCGAAGTTGTTGCTGTCGGGGACGGATTAAGGTTCGGTGACATTAACAACAACAAAACAAAGTGGATACATGATGGGGTTGTGAGTGGAATTGCAGGGTACGGAAACCCTTTGGGGATTCCGAACGTGTGTGGAGACCTGTACTATGACAAAGCATATAATGATAATTGTTTGGTAACAATAGTAACCGCTGGCATTGTAAAAGAAAAAGACATTATTCGCTCTCGTGCTCCAAAAAACTCTGAAGGATATGATTTAATTTTAATAGGAAAACCAACTGACAACAGCGGTTTTGGTGGAGCAAGTTTTGCATCTTTGGAGCTGGAAGAAGAAAAAACACAACAAAACAAGGGTGCTGTTCAAGAGCCTAATGCGTTTTTAGAAAGACACATTTTAAAATCCACCTACGATCTTTTTGGGTATTTTCAAAAACATGAGATGACGGATAAGGTTGGGTTTAAAGACTTGGGTGCTGGAGGGGTTGCATGCGCAAGCATTGAGCTAGCAGATGCGGCTGGAATGGGCGCTGAGGTGTGGGCTGATGAAATACACACCAGCATGCCCGCCCTAGCAAGCCATATTATTCTTTGTTCTGAAACCCAAGAAAGGTTTATGTGGGTATGTCATCCAGACGTAACCCCTATTATTATAAACCACTATAATAAAAAGTTTGACTTGCCAAATGTTTCTATGTTGGCCCAAGCAAAAGTGGTTGGAAAAATTGTAAAAGACCCACACTACACGGTTTATGCAAACAATAAAAAAATTGTTGATGGCCCTATTGAAAAAATAAATGAAGGGTTTGTTTATAAAAGACCGACTCAAAAAATAAACATTGTCCAAAACAAAGATGTTCTTCCAGAAATAAAAAACTACAATGAAGTCCTAAAAAATCTTTTAAAAAATGAAAACATTGCTTCTAGGGTGCCCGTTTATGAGTGTTATGATAAAAACGTTCAGGGGCGAACCGTTTTAGAGCGAGGGACATCAGAAGCGGGGGTTGTTTCTGTTTTTAATGGTGGTTTTCCAAAAGAAATTAGGGACGTTGGGTTTTCTGCGGCAATAGCACACAACCCAAAAGTTGGGAAAATTGACCCCTATTTAACAGCGCAGCACGCGGTGTTGGAGGCAACGGCAAAGGTTGTGTCAAGCGGAGGCGTTCCTGTGGCTCTAACTGATTGTTTGTGTTTTGGTAACCCTGAAAAGCCTGAGCAAATGTGGCAATTTGCAGAAAGCTGTAGAGCAATAAAAGAGACGTGTGCGAATCTTCATTTTGAAAAAAACACAAATCTTCCAATTGTAGCTGGAAATGTTAGTTTTTATAACCAAAGCAGGAAAGGCGCTATACCATCCAGCCCAATGATTGGTTGTTTTGGAAAAAACAATGATGTAAAAAAATCTATTCGAAACAGCTTGCAAAAAATCGGTTCTGATCTATTTCTTTTGGGTGGCTTTGGGAAAGAATTGGGTGGCAGCGTTATCGTTGAGCTATTAAAAACCAACAACAATGTTGTGCAGAATTTTTCTGTCAAAAAATACAGCGCAATGTTAAACGCCCTAATAGAATTAATTGATAAAAAACTAGTTTTATCATCGCGCGTTGTTGCTCGCGGAGGACTTGGAACAACCCTTTGTTTAATGAGCTTTAAAAACAGGGTTGGTGTTGTTTCAAAAGTTCCCGAAGAAGAATTTGCAAACAAGTTATTTAGCGAAAATCTCGGGATTGTGATTGAAGCAAACAAAAAAGACAAGGCGGTTATTCAAAAAACACTAGAAACAAACAACATCCCTTATGATATTATAGGGCAAACAGTTAAAGAAAAAACAATTACAGTTAACAAAAAAATAAGTTTAAAAATTAAAGAAATTAAAAACGATTGGGAGGGCTCGCTAAGAGAAAAACTGTTATCATGAAGCAAAAAATATCATATAAAGATGCTGGCGTAGACATTGAAAAAGCTGACCAAGCCATTGATTCTTCAAAAAAAGAAATTCAGCAAACCTTTACTGAAAATGTTATATCTACTATTGGGGGCTTTGGATCAATGTATAATTTAAAAAACATTTTAAAAAACTATAATGAGCCTATTATGGTCCAAAGCATAGATGGCGTTGGGACTAAAATGTCTGTTGCACAACACTGCGAAGACTTTCGTTCTATTGGCACAGATCTGGTAAGCGCTTGTTGCAACGATGTGGCAGCAACCGGCGCTAAGCCCCTTACTTTTTTAGACTATATTGCAAGCGACTCTTTAAACCCAAAAACGATTTCTGAAATTATTAAAAGCGTTGCTGTTGAGTGTAAAAAAATTGGGGTTTCTCTTGTTGGTGGAGAAACGGCTGAGATGCCAGGCACTTATCGCAAAGCCGAATATGACCTTGTTGGGGTTGCAACGGGGGTTATAGAAAAAAAAGACATTATTGATGGAGCAAAAATAAAAAGCGGTGATGTTGTTTTGGGGCTTCCTTCCAACGGCTTACACACTAATGGATATTCTCTGGCACGAAAACTAATGTTTGAAACGCTTTCTTTAAAAGTAACCGATCTGTTACCTGGCCATACCTCCACCGTTGGAGAGGTTTTGTTGGCCCCACATAAAAACTACAGTGTTATTATTAATGATTTAGTAGAAAAAAAACAAAATATAGCGGGCGTGGCACACATCACAGGAGGGGGGCTTATAGATAATGTCCCGCGAATATTGCCAAACGGCTTATCCGTTGAGATTGATATTGGTCGGTGGAAAAAAATTCCTATTTTTGACTTTCTGAACAAGGCGCTTGACTTAAAAAACGAGGAGTTTTATCGAACTTTTAACATGGGAATTGGTCTTGTTTTTATTGTTGGGGCCAACAACAAAGAAAATATTATGGAGCTATTAAAAAATGATGGTTGTGTCGAAATTGGCCGGGTTATAAAAGATGCATCACAAAAAGTATATCTAAATGAACAGTAGGCCTCAAATAGCATACGTACAGTTTCCGGGGTCCAACACGGAGACTGAAACGGTGGCCACAATTGAGCGAAACCACATGGTTGCTGTTCCACATTTTTGGAACGAGTCTTTTGAAAAACTAAAAAACTATGATGGCTATATTATTTTAGGAGGCTTTTCATACGAAGATCGATCGCGTTCTGGAATTATTGCATCGCTAGAACCAATTATGGATCAACTCAAAAAAGAAGTGGGGATGGGAAAACCTTTGCTAGGAATCTGCAATGGGGCACAAATCTTGGTTGAGTCTGGAATAGTGCCAGGCAATAAAAAATTTGATACTATTGTTGGTTTAACCGAAAACAAGCGCATCAAAAAAAATCAAATTGTAGGGACAGGATACTATAATAGGTGGTGCCACATTCAAGCTAACCAAAAAAGCGTTTCTGCTTTTATTGAAAAAGACGGTGCTCCGCTTTGTGTGCCAATAGCACATGCAGAGGGGCGCTTTGTAATGGAAAAAGAAATATTAGGTCTTGTTAAAGAAAAAAGTCTGATTAATTATAGGTATTGCACAGCCGAAGGTAAAATAGATAACAACTTCCCAACCAACCCAAACGGTTCAATAGAAAACATTGCTGCGCTTGGAAATGCTGCTGGCAACGTTATGGCCATTATGCCTCACCCAGAAAGAACAATCAACGGAGAAGGAGATTCAATTTTTAGGGCCATGTATAGCTTTCTAAAAAAAGAAGAAGTCTTTAGCTACAAAGCTTTAAAATATTCGGCAAAAAAAATTAAGGTCTTCCCTTTTAAAAAACAGCCCTTAACAAAAGAGCTTTTAATATCAATGGTTATCGCAGACAACGAAGCTAGTTCTGTGGAAAAGTGCGTTCAAAATCTTGGAGGGAAAACAAAGGTAAAAAAATATCTTCATTTCGAAATAGAGGTAGATGGAGACCTGGACTTAAAAGAAGTGTACAAAACCGATGTGCTTTTTAATCCAAACAAAGAGTTTGTTGCGTCTCCTGAAAAACAGGAAAATATAAAAAGGTTTCTGGTGAGGGAAAAAGAAAACATAGATGGTAGAAAAATAAAAGATGTTTTACAAAAAAGGTTTGGGTTTAAAGAAATTAAAAGCGTTCAGAAAGGTATTGTTTGGGAAATCAACTCTGAAAAAGCGCGGCTAAAAAAAGACGTGGATTTAATTTTAAATAGTCATATCTTGTTCAATCCAATTTCACAGGTCTGTAATGAATATTGATAAAAAATATTATAATCAGATTCAAGAAAACCTGAAAAATACACTTCAGGACACCAAAATTAACGCCCCAAATAAAAAAGTTGGAAAAGTTCGTGATGCTTATTTTTTAGAAAATAAGGTGTTGATGGTTTCTACAGACAGACAAAGCGCTTTTGATCGGGTGTTAGCTGCAATTCCATATAAGGGCGCGGTCCTTAATTTGGTTAGTGCGTGGTGGTTTGAACAAACAAAAGATATGTTTCCTAACCACTTAATTTCTGTCCCTGATCCAAACGTGTCTCTTGTAGAAAAGTGTGACGTTTTTCCTGTAGAGTTTGTTGTTCGTGGATACATTACGGGCACTACAGACACCTCCCTGTGGACGGTTTATAGCGGCGGAGCAAGAGAGTATTGCGGGAACAGCCTCCCTGAGGGGCTAAAAAAGAATGACAGGCTTAGTGAACCAATGTTAACGCCAACAACAAAAGACAAGGTTCATGATAAGCCGGTTTCTAAAAAAGAAATTATTGATTTAGGCCTGATGACCGAAGAAGATTTTAATGTTGCGGCAAAAATGAGCCTGGACTTGTTCAAATATGGACAAGGGGTGGCTAAAGAAAATGGTTTAATTTTGGTAGACACAAAATATGAAATTGGACGGGGTGGTGATGGAAAAATTAAGCTTGTAGATGAGATTCACACGCCAGATTCAAGCAGGTATTGGATAGAAAAAACATACCAAGAACGAATTGGTGTGGGCGAAGAACCACAAAATATAGACAAAGAATTTTTAAGGCTGTGGTTTGCAAAAAACTGCGACCCCTATAATGATGAAGTGCTACCAGACGCTCCGGATGATCTGGTTGTTGAGCTGTCTGCAAGGTATATATTGTTATATGAACTAATAACAGGTAAAAAATTTGAATTTCCAAATCTAGAAAAGATTAACCAAAGAATATCAAACAATATTGAGGAGGTTTTATGAAGGCTGTTTTAATTATGGGCTCTGAGTCTGACATGCCCCACGCTGAAAAAATTACATCTGCGCTAAGCAATCTTGGTGTTGCGTTTGAACAACACGTTGCTTCTGCCCACAAAAACCCTGAAAAGGTTTTAGAAATTATCAGGTCTTACCAAAAAGGCGAACGGGTTGCGTTTATTACTATTGCCGGGAGATCTAATGCTTTGTCTGGCTTTACTGCAGCAAACACAGAAAAGCCAACCTTTGCCTGTCCTCCATTTCAAGACAAGGTTGATATGAGCATTAACATTCACTCAACCCTACAAATGCCAAGCAACACGCCTGTTTTAACTGTTCTAGATCCTGGAAACTGTGCTTTGGCTGTTTATAGGGTGTTAAACGTTGACAGCTTATGAGCAGCATTTCCCCATTAGACGGCAGATATAAAAAAGAAACCCAAGAGCTTAATGACTATTTCTCAGAACAAGCTTTGATGCGTTTTCGTCTTTATGTGGAAATAAAATATTTAATTTTCTTATCAGAAACGGCCTCTTTAAAAAAGAGGGTTTCTGTTAGCACAAAAAACAAAAAAGCGCTGACGGACATTTATAAAAATTTTGGCCAAAAAGAATATAATGCTATCAAAAGAATTGAATCAAAGACAAAACATGATGTCAATGCTGTGGTAGAATATTTGTCAGAAAAAGTGGAAAACATTTCAGAAGACTTGGTTCCATGGGTACACTTTGGGCTTACGTCAGAAGATATAAACAATGTAGCATATTCATTAATGATTAGAGGCGCAATTGAAGGCCCTGTTTTTAACTCTTTGTCTATTGTTTCTTCTTCTTTGAAAAAAACAGTAGCCAAAACAAAGGCTCTTTCTATGCTGTCTTTAACTCACGGACAGCCAGCAACCACTACAACGCTTGGAAAAGAGCTAGCCGTTTTTCATTCAAGGTTGGAGAGGCAAACTCAACAAATTAAAAAGGTGCGCTTGTTAGCAAAGTTCTCTGGAGCAACGGGAACGTTTGCAGCACATAAAGTTGCTTTTCCAAAAGAAAACTGGCTCGGTTTTTCAAAAAAATTTATGTCGTCTCTTGGCTTAGAAAGCAACCCAATCACCACACAAATTGAATCTAATGACGCGCTAGCGGAGCTATTACACACCATTATAAGAATAAACAACATATTAACTGACATGAGCGTGGACATGTGGCTTTATATTGAAAGAAACATTTTTATACAAAAAAATAAATCTGGAGAGGTTGGTTCTAGCACAATGCCTCACAAAATTAATCCTATTTTCTTTGAAAATGCTGAAGGAAACCTAGAAATAGCCAATACAAATTTAGGCTTTTTGTCTACGCGACTGTGCAGATCAAGGCTGCAAAGAGACTTAAGCGGAAGCACTCTGTTCCGCAATATTGGCACGGCGCTCGGACACAGTGTGCTGTCGTATAAAAACATAAATAGGGGGCTACAAAGAATTAAGCCAAACAAAAGCCAGCTCAATGTTGAGCTAGAAAATAATTGGAGCATTCTTGCAGAGGCTGTTCAAACCATATTAAGAAAAAGTGGTGATAAAAAAGCTTATCAAAAAATAAAAAAAATCACTCGAGGAAAAGTGCTCGATAAAGAAAAATATATAGAATTGGTGGAAGCGCTAGACTTAAGCGGCGAAGATAAGAGCGCTCTTATCAATCTTTCTCCTTCTACGTATCTGGGTGAGATTGAAAAAATTCTCAAAAAATATTAGATATGTGCGGAATAGTTGGTATATATCATAAAAATAAAAATGTAGCTGGTGAAATCTACGACGGCCTTATTCAAGTTCAACATCGGGGGCAAGATGCGGCCGGCATTTGTACTTGGGACAAAAAACACATGTCCTTATACAAAAACCTTGGTGTCGTAACAGAGGTTTTCAAAACCGAAGAGGCCCTAAACCTTGATGGAAATATTGGCGTTGGCCACGTTAGATATCCAACAGCGGGGTGCGACAGCTCAGACGAAGCGCAGCCGTTTTATTCTGCAAACCCTGTTAACATTTGTTTGGCACACAACGGAACGCTAACCAATAGCGATAAAATAAAAAAGGACTTATTAAAAACCCATTTTTGTCAATTTAACACCGAATCAGACTCTGAGGTTTTATTAAACCTTTTGGCTTATGAGCTTTATAAAACAAACTTTAAAACTCTTACAAAAAAACATGTTTTTGATGCCTTAAAAAATGTTTTTTCTGTTTGTGAAGGTGGATATGCTGTTGTTGCTCTCGTCGCCGGGGTTGGTATTGTGGCTTTTAGAGACCCAAACGGGATTCGCCCGCTTGCTTTGGGAAAACAAAAAAACAGCTATATGGTTGCATCAGAAAGCTCAGCTCTCAATGCGCTTAACTATGAGCTTGTTGGTGACGTTTCCCCCGGACAAGCTGTGATTATTGATGAAAAAGGAGGGCTAACCAAAAAACAGTGCATAAAAAGCACAGAGCATAAACCCTGCTTGTTTGAGTTTGTTTATTTTTCAAGACCAGACTCTATAATTGATTCCATATCTGTTCACAAAGCAAGACTGAGGATGGGAGACTATCTTGGTGAAAAAATAAAAAAAGATTACTCTATGTTGGATATTGATGTTGTTGTGCCGGTGCCAGACACAAGCCGAACCGCAGCAATGCAGGTTGCGTACCACTTGGGGGTAAAATATAGAGAGGGGTTCATTAAAAACCGCTATATTGGCAGAACCTTTATAATGCCCGGACAGAGCGTTAGAAAACGATCGGTAAAACACAAATTAAGCCCAATTGAAATTGAGTTTAAAGACAAGAATGTTTTGTTGGTTGACGACTCAATTGTTAGGGGCCACACTTCAAAAAAAATCATAGAAATGGTTAAGAAAACAGGAGCAAAAAAGGTTTACTTTGCTTCTGCTGCTCCACCTGTAAGATATCAAAATATTTATGGGATTGATATGCCAGCAACGTCTGAACTGATTGCTCACGGCAAAACAGAAAACCAGGTTAAAAGGTTTATTGGCGCGGATGAGTTGATTTATCAAGATCTTGATGCCCTAAGAATGGCTGCTCATGCGGGAAACCCAAAAATTACAAGTTTTGAAGATTCTGTTTTTTCTGGTGAGTATTGCGCGGGAAAAATTTCAAAAGAGTTTTTGGAAAGCTTAGAAAAAAACAGGTCTGATTTGTCCCGAAAGTCATGAAAAAAATTCTTTTAGTTGGTTCTGGAGCAAGAGAGGTTGCTATTGCAAGAAAAATTAAAACAAGTAGACACGACTCTGCTCTTTTTTGTGCCAGCCCTACCAAAAACCCACACATTTCTTCTCTGTGTGAAGAATATTTTTGTGTTTCCCTTTCCAACAACAAAGAAATTGTTGGTATAGCAAAAAGCTCTGGGGCCGACTTTGTTGTTGTTGGTCCAGAAAACCCCCTAGAGGACGGCCTTGTTGATGATATAGAAAAAGAAGGGATTCCTTGTGTTGCTCCCAAAAAAAGCGTTGCAAAGATTGAAACAAGCAAGTCTTTTGCTAGAAAAATTTTGGATGGTTGTTACAAAGAAAAAAACCCAAAAAGAAAAGAGTTTAACTCAACCAAAGGAGTTGAAAGCTTTTTAAGGGAGTTGAACGAAAACTATGTTGTTAAACATGACGGCTTAATGGGGGGAAAGGGTGTAAAAATTTCAGGAGAACATCTGTGCTCTATAGAAGATGCTTTGAGTTTCTGCAAAGAAATTATAAATACCGGGGGCTCTTTTTTGGTAGAAGAAAAGCTTGTTGGTGAAGAGTTTTCCTTGATGAGTTTCTGTGACGGTGAAAGCTGCGCACACATGCCCGTTGTGCAAGACCACAAAAGAGCTTTTGAGGGAGACGTTGGGCCAAATACTGGCGGGATGGGAACGTATTCTTTTGAAAACCACTCTCTTCCCTTTCTTTTTGAAGAAGAGGTTTTGGATGCACAAAAAACAAATGAGCTTGTTTTGAAAGAGCTAAAAAATATAACCGGCGAAAAGTTTAAGGGGATTTTGTATGGGGGTTTTATGGCAACAAAAAGTGGTGTAAAGGTTATAGAATACAACGCTAGGCTTGGCGACCCAGAGGCTATGAATGTTTTAGCAGTTCTAAAAACTGATTTTATTGATGTTTGTGACCACATTATTAATGAAACTTTAAGCTTGCTGCCCGTTGATTTTGAAAGAGCAGCAACCGTTTGTAAGTACGCTGTTCCAAGCGGGTACCCAGGTTCCCCTGAAAAAAACTTTAAAATATCTTACACAGACACAGGCGATCAAAGTTTATTTTTTGCTGCTGTAAAAGAAGCGGGTGGCGAGGTTTTTGCAACAGGGTCAAGAACTGCTGCTTATATTGGAATAGAAAAAACGGTTGAGAAGGCAGAACGGGTTGCTGAAGCGGGAATTCAAAGCGTTTCTGGAAAACTTTTTCACAGAAAAGACATTGGAACAAGGGGCCTAATACAAAAAAGAATAGATAATATGAAAAAGGTCCGCCAATGATTCGTCTTGGCGTTTTAGGGTCAACAAACGGCACTGATCTGCTGCCAGTTTTGGAGGCAATCAAAGACGGTCATCTTGATGCTTCTGTTGAGCTGGTGGCCAGCAACAACAAAAAGGCTCTTATCTTAGAAAAGGCAAGAGAGCACGGTATTGATTCTTTTTTTGTTGATCACAAAAACAAAAGCAGGGAGTCTTTTGATAAAGAAATTTCTGAAAGGTTGAAAGAAAAAGAGGTAGATTTGATTTTGTTAATTGGCTTTATGAGAATTCTTTCTGGCGTCTTTGTTTCGGAGTGGAGTGGAAAAATTATAAATGTGCACCCTTCCTTGCTGCCAAAGTACGCTGGCGGAATGAACGAAGACGTTCACCAACAGGTCTTAAAATCCGGAGACAAAGAAACCGGCTGTACCATTCACCTTGTAACCGAACAAGTTGACGAAGGGCCAGTTTTGGTTCAGAAAAGGTGTTCTGTTTTAGAGGGCGACACGATTGACTCTTTAAAAGAAAGGGTTCAAAAGCTCGAAGGGGAAGCGTTTGTAGAGGCAATACAGGGTTGGAAAAAAAATGAACAATAAAATAATGCCAAAAACTGCTCTTTTATCTGTTTCTGACAAGTCAGGCCTTATTCCTTTTGGGAAGTTTTTAAAAAAGAAAAAAATTAAAATCGTTGCTACAGGAGGAACGGCAAAAACCCTAAAGGGCGCGGGGATTCCTGTTCTTTCTGTTTCAAGCCTAACCGGGTTTCCTGAAATTTTTGGGGGAAGAGTAAAGTCTATGCACCCAAAAATTGTTGGGGGAATTTTGGGACAAAGAGACACTGATAAAGAAGAGGCTAAAAAGAACAAAATAGGCTGGATTGACCTTGTTGTGTGCAACCTCTATCCTTTTGAGTCTATAACAAAAAACAAAGGGGCTTCTCTTGAAGAAAAGGTTGAATATATCGACATTGGCGGGCCAACAATGATTCGATCCGCAGCAAAAAACAACAAGTGGGTTTCAGTTGTTGTTGACCCAAAAGACTATAAAAAAATACAAAAATTAATTGATGGTGGTGGAGTAGATGAAAAAAATCGATTAAAGCTGGCAGGAAAAGCTTTTGACCATTGTGCTTCTTATGACCGCACAATATCAACAGAGCTTGAGTCTGCGGCGCTACACTTAAGATATGGAGAGAATCCACACCAAAAGGCTTTTGTTTTAAAAGAAAAGCATGACTCTTTTGGTTTGCCACAAGCAAAACAAGTTCAAGGAAAAGAAATGTCTTATAATAATTTTTTGGATGGGGATGCGGCGCTTTTGTGCCTGCACGAGTTTAAAAAACCTTCCTGCGTGATTGTAAAACACGGTTCTCCTTGTGGTGTTGGCGTCGGAAAACATTCAAGAGAGGCCTTTTTAAATGCTTTGCGAGTAGACCCTCTCTCTGCTTTTGGTGGGGTGGTTGCAATGAATAAAAAATGTGACCTTTCAACAGCAAAAGAGCTAAACAAGGTTTTTTTTGAAATTATTGTTGCGCCAAGTTTTGATATTGATGCCCTGTCTCTTTTTTCAAAAAAGAAAAATTTGCGCGTCCTTGCTCTTCCAAGGTATAAACCAAAAAAATCTTTTGGAAAAGAAATTGCAGGTGGCTGGGTTATACAAGAAACAGACCTTTCAAGGTTAAAAGGGGGAGCTCTAGAAACTGTTACAAAAAAATCTCCAACAAAGATGCAGCTTTCTACCCTTTTTCTTGCTTGGAAAACAGTAAAGCACGCAAAGTCAAATGCAATTGTTGTGGCACATAACAAAAAAATTATTAGCATTTCTGGAGGACAAACAAGTCGAGTTGATGCTGTAAAGTATGCACTAACAAAAACCAAGGTTCCTGTCGGGGCGGTTCTTGCCTCTGATGCGTTTTTTCCTTTTAGGGACTCAATTGATTTAATGGGAAAGCATAAAATAAAGGCCGTTATACAGCCCGGAGGATCAATAAAAGACCAAGAGGTAATAGAGGCGTGCGATGAACACAAAATTTCTATGGTTTTTACAGGAACGCGGGTTTTTAAACACTAGAGGAAAAAACTATGAAAGCAATTGTATGTAAAGAGTTTGCTGCTGTTGATGACCTTTCTTGGGAAGAGGTCCCAGATCCTATTGCAGGAGAAAACGAGGTTGTTATTGATGTAAAGGCAGCTGGGCTAAACTACCCGGATAACTTAATTGTTCAGGGCCTTTATCAGTTTAGGCCCGATTTACCCTTTTCTCCTGGACATGAAGGGGCAGGCACCATAGCTGACATAGGAAAAAATGTTTCGTCTTTTAGTGTTGGGGACAGGGTTTCTTTTTTTAAGGGGTTTGGGGCTTTTGCTGAAAAAATTGTTGTTCCGGAAACCTTGGTTTTCCCTTTGCCAAAAGAGCTTCCTTTTGATGTGGCTGGTGGAATGTTTATGGTTTATAGCACAAGCTTGTTGGCATTAAAACAAAGAGCTGGCATTAAAGCAGGTGATGAGGTTTTGGTTTTGGGTGCAGCTGGCGGCGTTGGGCTTGCAGCCGTTGATCTAGCAAAAGCATATGGTGCTCGCGTTGTGGCTGCGGTTTCAACAGAGGAGAAGGCGGCGCTTTGCCGCAAGCATGGCGCAGACGATGTTGTTATATATGGAACAAAAAAATTAGACAAAGAGGCACAGGTTTCTTTTGGAAAAGAGCTCAAAGCAAAAAGCAAAAAAGGCGGATACAACATTATTTATGACCCAGTTGGAGACTGTTATGCTGTTCCTGCGCTAAGATCAATTGGGTGGAAAGGCACTTATTTGGTTGTTGGGTTTGCGGCAGGAGAAATTCCTGTTTTCCCGGCCAACCTAATGTTGTTAAAGGGGTGTCAGGTTTCTGGGGTCTTTATTGGAAGGTTTCAAGCAGAAGAGCCAAAAGCTAATGTAGAAAACCTTATAGAGCTTGGCAGGCTTCTCGCCAGCGGAAAAATAAGGCCCTTTGTATCTAAGGCCGTTCCAATGAAAGAGGCAGTTGGCTCAATTAAAGCAATTGCTGAAAGAGGAGTTGTTGGCAAAGTTGTTTTTGTTAACAAATAATTCTTATTTTGGCACAAACAAAAGCTTGTTTTTTGATTCTTTTTTTATAACTCCTCTAGAAAAACGAAATGGTTTGTACTTGTCTCCGTTGTAAAGCTTTGTCTGGTCTTTATAGTGTGGCGAGCCAAAAAGTCCGGATTGTCCCGTGGGTAAAACGCTAAAACCATTATCAAGGTTTGACAGGTCAATTATGCGTCTCATTGAAGCTCCCGAAGTGACCTTGAATGGCTTTCTTTGTTGGTAGCTTGCCGCTCTTGGGGCCCAGCCAGACCCTGACATTGGGAAGGGACCAACGCTAAGTTTTATAAGCTTTTTAACAAGGGGGTCATTATCAAGCCTGTGCTTGAATGTTACTGTGTGTTCGTCCCCCCAGGTTTGTCCTTTGATGCTTTTGTGTGTTTCTTCTAAAGAAAGCATTAATATGTCTTGAATAGTTTCTTTGTTTGGGGTATTAATATTGTCTGTCCATACAGACCCGTTTTTTGAAAGAGCTTTTCTAATGGCAAAAGAGGTTATTGACTTTAAGTCTAACAGGGTGTTCATTGCTTCTTTGTCAATTTTTTCTAGCTCATCAGAAAAAATGTTTTCTAGAGACCTAAGATAGAGGGTGTGAAAGGCTAGTGTCGCCTGTGAATCTGCAGCCTCTACGCCGTTGTACCCCTTTAAAAGGTCCACTGTTTTTTGAAATTTTTCAGTTTCTTCGTCCTTTATTAAAAACAAGATTGTTTCGTTTATTTCTTTTGCAAAAGGGGATGTGATGTCATTTTGAATGTCCATCATATCAACAACCTCTATTTTTCTTTTGTCGTTTATAATTGCGTCAATTCTTTTTTCAATTTGTTGTGCCCTGCTTGGATCTGCCCAGTATTTAGATATATAATAAGGGTAGGAATCGTCGATTGTCTTGTTGTTTCCATTAGAAATATATCCTTTTTCAGGGTTTAACAAAAAAGGCATCTCTTCAAAAGGAACATAGCCCCTCCAATCATGTTTGCTGGTTGTTCCATCAAAAGGGAGCAGTGTTTCGGCGCCGTTTCTTATTGGAATTTTTGCCCCAGGTCTCCAGCCAATGTTTCCTTCTGTGTCTGCGTAGGTTAAGTTTTGTCCTGGCGCCCCAAATGTTTTACTTGCCTCTGAAAACTCTGTCCAGTTTTTTGCTTGTGCTATTTTAAAAAGAGCTGTTGTTTCATCAAAAGCGTCAAACTCTGTCCATCTAAAAGAAATTGCTTTTTTATTCTTTGAGTGGGGGTGAATAGAAGAAACGATTGGGCCCCTGTGCGTTGACCTAATGATAATTTCTTTTTCTTTTCCAGACTTGAGCAATGCTTTTTCTTTTTTAACAACAATGTCTTTCCATTTTCCATCAAAAAGGTATTTTGTGGCATCTTCATTTAAGGTTTCAACATAAAAGTCCATATCGTCTGTCATAACGTTTGTAAACCCCCAGGCGATGTTTTCATTGTTTCCAATAACGGGAAGAGGAAAGCCGTATAGGCCGTAACCACCAAAACTATATGACGCCCCCTTAAGCCTTATTTCATACCACCAAGGAGGAAGGTTTAGGGCCAGGTGGGGGTCGTTCGCTAAAAGAGGTTTTCCGGTGCTTGTTTTTTTCCCAGAAACAACCCAAGCGTTAGACCCATAGCCCGTTTTGTCCGTCTGAAGTGTCTTTCGTAATTTTTTTGTTTTGAACGCATATTCTTTATATGCCCCCAGAAGAATGTTTTCCGTGTTCGCTATTGTTGGGTACTCATTTTTGTAGCTTGGCATAATATCAGATAAATGCTCTTCTCCAAGGGTCTCTTGAAGAGCTCCAAAGAAAAGTTCTGAGTCCCAACCGCCCTGGAGCTCCCAAGCCATCATCGTTGATAGCCCAGCAATGTCTTTTGGTTCAAAGGTTGGTAGTTCGTCTATCCCTATTAACCTAAACTCAAGGGGAAACTCCTTTGGTGAAAGCGTTTTAATATATGCGTTTATTCCGTCGCAAGTTTTTTGAAGGTTTTTGATAATTTCTGGTGGCATTTTGTTTAAGCTTTTTTCCGCAATTCTTTCAAACCCAAGGGTTCTTAAAAACTTGTCTTCAACAAAAAGCGTGTCATTTAAAACCTTGGAAAGCTGTCCTTTGTAGGCATATTTCATAAAAGACATTTGAAAAAGGCGGTCTCTTGCCCCAATATACCCCGCAACAAAAAACATGTCTTCGTCTGTTTCTGCAAAAACGCTTGGGACACCATATTCATCAAAATAAACATTAACGGGGTGTTCAATCTCTGTTGTTTCGATCGTTCCGTTATAAACAAGCTCTGATGGCTTGGTGTAGCTCTTAAAGAAAAGAAGCGCTAAAAAAACAGCGATAACTATAAAAATTGTAGTTTTTTGTGTTGTGTTCATTTTTTAAACGGCCATTGGCGCCTTTATACTCTCCATCGGACTATAGTCAAGCAGCTTATAATCTTTTGGGGTTGAGCATAGTATATCTTCTATTTTTTTAATCTTTGGCATTAGCAGGGTTGGAGAGGGCTTGGGCTTTCTTTTTGTTTGTTCCTCTGCTTGGGTAAAGTGGTTTTTATAAATATGGCAGTCTCCGCCAGTCCAAATAAACTCGGCTGGCTTGAGGCCCAATATTTGAGCAAGCATGTGGGTTAAGAGACTATACGACGCAATGTTGAAGGGAACACCCAAAAACATGTCTGCGCTTCTTTGATAAAGCTGGCAGCTCAGATCTCCGCCTTGAACATAAAACTGAAACATTGTGTGGCATGGAGGGAGAGCCATTTGGTCAATTTTTTCAACATCCCATGCGCTTACAAGATGTCTTCTGCTGTGGGGGTCTTTTTCAATGTCGTTGATGATTTTTTTTATCTGGTCAACCCCGTCATTTTCTTTTCCCCAAGATCTCCACTGTTTTCCATATACTGGCCCAAGCTGTTTTTCCTCTGGGGTATTAACATATCCTAAAGCTTTTCCTTGTTTGTCTGCGTTTGCTGTCCAAATTGTGTTTTTTTCGTGGAGGTCTTTTCTGTTTTTCCCAAAATGTATTTCTGCCAACCTTCTTTCATCTGTCCCTCCCTCTAAAAACCAAATAAGCTCGCTTACCACGCTACGCCAGGCTAGTTTTTTGGTGGTCACCGCAGGAAACCCTTCTTTTAGGTTAAAGCGCATTTGATAGCCAAAAACGCCCCGAGTTCCAACTCCCGTTCTGTCTTCCCTGTCTTTTCCTTTTTCAAGAATGTGTGTTAGCGCGCTAAGATATTGTTTCAACCTTGTGTCCTTTTTTTCCAAATTTGGAACTCGACAGTTTTGTGTTTTTCGGTCCAGGTTTTTTCAAACATCATTTTTATTTTTTCTAGGGGCAAAAACCCATCGCAATTATGTTTTCCTTTTATTCTGCTCAAATAGAGCTCTTCAACAATTTCTAGGGTTTGTTCAAGAATGTTTATTCCCCCAATAATCCAAACTTTTTCTTCTTTGGATAGTTTTTTTATTTCGGAGCACAGATCTCCCTGAATATAGGCGTCTGCTCCCGGAAAGTCTTCCTTCCGAGATGTTGCAAGAACATTTTTTCTGTTGGGAAGGGGCCAGGGCATAAGAGGGTCTTTCCAAGTTTTCGACCCCATAACAACTGTGCTGTTGCTTGTGTTTTCTTTAAACCAAGCCAAGTCTTTTGTATTCTTTGGCCAGGGGAGAGTTCCTCCCTTGCTTGCTCCCCCGTTTTCGTCACATGCTAAAATAGCCCTAATCATGAATGCTATTCTTTTTCTAGCGGTTCTCCGTTTTCATCAACGCTTCCTGCCGCAACCTGATAAAGGTCTTCAACAGAAATATATGTTTTAATTGCGTTGTTTACTTCGTCTAGTGTTACAGCATTAATTTTGTCTGGTTGGTTGTCAACATATGACAGGTCTCCCCAATCAACAACCGCGCTAAGAATCCCCCCAGCAAGACCGCCTGTTGTGTCAAAACCAACTCTATAAGACCCTGTTAGTGTGGTTTTTGCAATGTCGAGCTCTTTTTGGGTAACGCCGTCTTTGGCCCACTTTTTAATTTCTCTTAGAGTGGAGCTCTCTCCCTTAGAAAGAAGCTGTGGAGCAAACGTGCCCCCAACATACCAATAGCCGTCGTTGTCGTTTGAAAACCCTGACATGCTAGAACGAATTCCATATGTTAGGCCCTCTTTTACGCGAACCGTTTGCATCAACCTTCCTGAAAAGTTCCCTCCCAAAATATAGCTAGCAATATAAAGGGGTCTATAGTCTGGGTGGTCTCTGGTTATTCCAACGGGAATCCCAACCAAAAAGTCTGTGCTGGTTTTGTCTTCCATTGTAACATATGTTTTTCCTCCGGACCTTGACCCTCTTTTTTCTTCTTTTTTGTCAGAAAGAGGCGATGTTTTCCAGTCTCCAAAGCTTTCTTTTAGTAGGTTTGACAGTTCATCGTGGCTTACGTCTCCAACAGCAACAAAAACCATACTGCCCGTGCCATATGCTTCTTCATGATATTTTTTAAGGGCGCCTGCTGTAATGTTTTCTATGTGCTGAATTGAAACTTCCGGATCATCTGCAGCGTTTTGGTGTCCAGAAGGATAAAAGTTTTTCAGCATGCTGTTTAAGGCGTTTCCCCTGGTGCTTTCCTTGCTTTTTTTGTAACCCGTTATTAGTCTGCTTTTTGTTTTTTCTAGCTCTTCGCTATCAAAGGCGGGGAGCCTAAGTTGCTCCGCCAAAAGACCAATAACAAGGCTCATGTCTTCTGATAAAGACTTTCCGCCAAAACCAACTCTTGCTTTTCCGTTTGAAAAGCTAAGCCTTGCGCCGACATTTTCAAGTTTGTTGCTGATTTCAAACTTTGAGCTTTTTGTTGTTCCTTGGTCAAGCATAGAAACAACCACGTCTGGAACTCTTGGGTTTGTGCTTGGAGCATAGACATCTCCGCCCAAAAAGCTTCCAGAAAACGTAACAACCCCTGAACCTCTTTTTAGGGTTAAAAGCCTAATTCCGCTTACCGGCTCCGAGTCTTCTATTTGAGCTAAAAGAAGTCCTTCTTGCTTGTCTTCTGCGGTTGAAAAGTATTTTTTCTTCATTTCTGCAAGCTCTGTTGCGCTCGAAGGCCCCCTTCGCGCTCCTTGGGCTCCGGAAGACTTGGGAACAAAGTGCCCTACGGTGCTTAGGTCTTCAAGAAAATACTTCTCAACAACGCTTTGTATGTCTTCTGCTGTTACTGCCGAAACCCTTTCTTCGTATGTGGTATAAAGCGTCCAGTCTCCAGAGGCAATAGCTTCATTAAGGCTTCCCGCAACCATATATGATCCGTCTTGGCGAAACTTCATGTTTGCAACAAGCTGGGCTTTTGCTTTGTCAACCTCTTCTTCTGTGACGCCGTTTTGTTTTATTTCTTCATATTCGGACATTATAATGTCTTCCACTGTTTTGTGGTCTGTTCCCGGGGTTAGGTTTGCATAAACAGCAAAAAGGCCTGGATCTCTAAAGAGAGAGTCCCAAATAAAAACGCTTGTTGTTAGGCCTTCGTCCGTTATTTTTTTGTAAAACCTACTGTTTTTCCCAGAAGAAAGAATTGATGACAAAACTATAAAAGCCGGTGCATCTTCGTGGGTTGCAGAAGGGGTTTTGTGTGCAACGCCAACAACGCCTTGTTGCCCCGCTCTTTTTAAAATAACTCTTCTTTGACCTTCTTGTTCTGGCTCTTCTGTATAAACGCCAGGAATTTCGTTTCGACTTTTCATTATTCTTCCAAAGTGTTTTTTAACCATGGCAAGGGCTTCTGTTTTTTGAAAGTCTCCTACAATTGTTGCTGTTGCGTTATTTGGCCAATAAAATGTGTCATAGAACTCTTTTAGCCTTTCTATTGAAACCCCCTCAATGTCTGATTTCCAGCCAATCGTTGAGTGGTGGTATGGGTGCGCCATATAGGCCATAGCCCAAATGTGCTCATCTAAAACCCCAAACGGGCTGTTTTGCCCTCTTTCAAACTCGTTTCTTACTACTGTCATTTCAGACTGCCTGTCTTCTTCTTTAATGTATGCGTTTCGCATTCTGTCTGCTTCAATTTCGATTGCAGTTTCAAGGTGCTCGCTTGGAACGGTTTCAAAATAGTTTGTTCTGTCTAGCCAGGTGGTGGCGTTCATTCTGGCTCCCAGGGACTGCAAGAGCTGAAAAACAGAATTTCCTTTGTCTGTGTTAAACTTTCTGGAGCCCTTAAACATTAGGTGCTCTAGAAGGTGGGTAGACCCCGTGTATCCTATTGCTTCGTTTCTTGATCCAACGTTGTAGGTAACCATAAAGGTTGCAACGGGGGCGCTGTGATCTTCTTTTAGCAAAACGGTGAGCCCATTTGATGTCATTTTGTACTCCTGAATTCCGCCGGACTCTTTGACAAATTCAAAACCATAGTGTTTTTCTTGGGACATTGTTATTCCTGTGATAAGTGTTAAAATTAATATGAAATTTTTCATAGTCTTCCTTTAGTTATTTGAGTTTTTTAGAAAGCGTTCTTTCGAGTGCTAAAAAACAAAATTTTTAATTCAAAACCAAGGTATAAACCTTGGAACTTCGTCCATGTAATCTAAATATTCTTGCCCAAAAATGCCAATAAGGTATTCTTCTTCTTTTTGAACAATTTTTACCCAAATTATGTGGTGAAGGGGCAAAAAGAATAAAAGCAAAAAAGAGCCCCACACAAGAGAGCACAAAATAGGCATATGATAAATTATCACCGTATATATTGGGTGCCTTATAAAGGCATATATTCCTTTTTTTGATAGTTTTCTTCCTCTGTTTTTTGGCGGAAGACTAAACAAAACCCAAAACAAAAGAACAAGAGCATCAAGGGCTGTCAGGGCTGTCAGGGCCCAAAACCACTGTTCTCCAATAGAAAAAGTTTTTAGGCCAAGGGTTTGTTCTAGGCGGTGGAGGCCGTGTACAGCAAAAACAGA
>CESD01012125.1_pt1 | contig 56752 bp, 57 predicted proteins | sample 531191 | NCBI WGS metagenome assembly CESD01 (sample SAMEA2622021, study PRJEB7988) | marine metagenome | biome: marine biome (ENVO:00000447); feature: deep chlorophyll maximum layer (ENVO:xxxxxxxx); material: "saline water (ENVO:00002010), including plankton (ENVO:xxxxxxxx)" | depth 188 m
ACTGTGGAGTAGAGTTTGAAGTGGATTAAAATATGAATAACAAAATTCCACCTCCAATAGTTACTTTCATTTGTGGTATTGCAATTTATTTTTCAAAATCATTCTTTAATCAATTTTTTAGTTACAGTAATAATAGAATTAGTCTATTACTTCTAATTTTAGGATTGGTTGTATTAATATCAGCTGTAAAATCATTTAATAAACAAAAAACAACTATTAATCCTTTAGAGCCTCGCAAAGCATCTTCTTTAGTTGTTTCTGGGATATTTAAATTTTCAAGAAATCCAATGTATCTTGGAATGTTGCTTATTCTATTATCCATATCTTTCAAGTTTAATCTTATTGGAGGTCTGACTATATCTTTGTTTTTCTATATATTCATAACAAAGTTTCAAATTCTTCCAGAAGAAGAAGCAATGAATGATTTATTTGGTGATGAATTCATTAATTATTCCAAAAAAACTAGAAGATGGATTTGATGATAAAAGGATAACTTTATGAATTTATATTTAGCCCTACTTTTTGCAATTTTATTTGAAGTAACTGGAACGATGTTACTTCCATTAACTAAAGAATTTTCAAAATTAATTCCAACTAGCTTAGTTATAATTTTTTATTCCTTATCTTTTTATTTATTATCTGTTGCTGTTGTAAAATTGCCATTATCAATTGTTTATGCCTCTTGGGCAGGATTGGGTGTTTTTTCTGTAGCTATATTAAGCTATCTTTTTTACAAACAGCCTTTAAACTTTCCAACAATTGTTGGACTATTCTTAATAGTCATTGGTGTTGTTCTTGTAAATGTGTTTAAAACTGATTAAATAACCTTATATTTCACTTATAATGAGATTAATAGTATACATAATATTATTTAGTAGTTTATTTGCTCAAAATATTGAAAATGAAGCCAATGAAACATTTATTGAATCACTTGTAGATGATTTAAATCGTCAAAGGAATAATTCCGTTATTAAAAGAGTAGATGATAGTGGAATTTTAGAAACTATTTATGTGAATCATGCACAAGTAATTAAAATTAAGGCTTTATACAATCTTAAAGAATTTGATTTAGCTCTAAATGAAGCAAAAAACATTAATCCTCTAAGTTTCCCTGCAAATTTAAAAACATCTTTTTATATCACAATGGGAGATATTTATTCATCTAAAGGCTACTATAATTTTGCTTTTCAAAATTATATAGATGCAAGAAGATCTAATAATGATTCTCGTTCAAAAAAACCTATTAATAGGAGAATTGCAAAAATTATACCATTAGATCTTGACTACAAAAATTTAGAATTAATGAAAATTCTTGAAGAAGATAAAGGAAATGTAAATATTATTCTATTAGCTCAATCTTTTTCATTGGTTTATAATAATTCAGATAATGTATTAAATAAATTTAATGAAATTGATCAAAGCTTTTTAGAAAGAGAGTTCAGATCAAATTATAATTTTTTAAAAAGAAATATTGAATCAAAAACTTCATTTTCTAGGAAAGTTGGAGTTGTTCTTCCATTATCTGGAGAAAAACTAGAAATTACCAATGCTTTTTTGAAAGGGTTGTTACAAGCAAATCTAAATTCTCAGTCTAGAGATAAAATACAATTTATTATAATTGATAATTACAAAGATCCTATATTGACTGTGGAAGCATTTAAGGATTTGGTTGAAAGGCATAATGTTAGTGCTATAATTGGTCCTTTATTGGATAAAAATTTAATTGCTGGAGCAAGCTCTATTTCTTCAACAAACATCCCAATTTTCGCTCCTTTTACTTCATTAAATAATCTTGATAATGTTAATAAAAATATTTATTTACTTAATTCATCTATTGAGTTTAAAAATCAACTGTTAGCAAATCATTCATTAAATAATTCAGAATTAAATAATATTGCAGTAATTGCCCCAAGAACAGAACTTGGAATTAAAGAGGTTGATTCATTTTTAACTGCATTAGATAAACTCAATAAAGAGCCAGTATATATTGGCTGGTATGAGGAAAATTCTGCTATAGATCTTCGTCCTAATTTTAGAGAATTAAGGCAAATAGCTTGGGATATAGAGACAAAAGATGAATATCAAGAATTCTTAGGTGTAGAAATTGATGTTTTAGATTCTATGTTTGATGTTGATAGTGATGAAGTATATGACATGTTTAATATAGAGCAAGAAGAATCAATAGATTCAACAAAAGTTATTTTAGAAACTATTGATGGATTATTTTATCCTGTAAGCGAAAGTGCTTTAGAGTTTGTTGCTTCTCAAGTTTCTCTATCAAATTTAGAAACTCAATTATTAGGTAATGAAAATTGGTTAGATATTGATTTGCTTAGGCAAGAAAATATATCTCCACATATTTCAGATATGTTGTTTGTTTCAAATTATATACCAAAGTATTTAAATGATAGCGAGTTTGATTATGATAATTCTTTGAATAATGTATTTCATTTTGGAATAGATTTTTCAAATTTTCTAATTAACTCTAGTTTTCAAAATTCTAAATTTATTTTTAATTCTAATTCAAGCTATGATGGAATAACCAGAAATTTTGATTTTTCAAATTCAAATTCAAATCAAGCATCAAAGGTTATTAGGTTTTCAAATAGAAAAATATTTAACTCTAATTAATTATCTATGATTTTTGATTTTTCAGACAAAATCAATGTAAAAGGTTTGAAGATTATTTTTTCAAATGATGAATTAGATAGTCATTTTATTAAAAGAGATGTTTTTTCAATGTCACAAACTCATTCAACAAATCTGAAGGTTGTAAAGGGAAAAAAAGTAGTTTATAATAATACAGATGGAATTTTTTCTACTAAAAAATTTAATGTTTTAAAAATTAAAACTGCAGATTGCCTACCAATTTTCTTTTTCCACAAAAATCATAATATTTTTGGAGTAGTTCATGCAGGTTGGAAGGGTCTTAAAGATGGAATCATTGAAGAATCAATAAATCTAATTAAAAATCATGTTGATGATATAATTGATATTGAAGTACTTATTGGTCCTTCAATTTCAAAGAAAAATTATGAGGTTCAAAAAGAATTTATTGACTATTTTGGAAGTGAATTCATTGATGAAATTGATAATAAATTATTTTGTGATTTAAAAGGTATTGCAAAATCTAAATTGAAAACATTTGGATTAAAAAATATTATCGATATTAATCAGTGTACTTACGAAAATAAGAATTTCCACTCTTTTCGGAGAGATAGAACTTCAAAGAGAATGATTGGACTAATTTATTATGAATGAATTGATTAATTATATTATTCTGGGAATAATTCAGGGATTAACTGAGTTTTTTCCAGTCAGTAGTTCAGGACACCTTGTTCTTTTTCAAGACTATTTAAAAATAACTAATGAAGGAGCCTCTGCTGAAATTATCGCACACTTTGGAACACTTTTTAGTATTTTGTTATTCTATAGATCTTCTTTTTTTTCTTCTGTCAATGAAGATGATTTTTTCAATATTAAGACTATTAAACTTTTAGCAATATCAACAATACCTGCTATTATTTTTGGGCTTATATTTGATTTTGAAAAATTTTTTAATTATAGTTTTGTCCAATACTCATTAATGGCTAATGGATTTTTAATAATCTTTATGAGTATTCTTAAAAATTCATTTTCTTTTGATTTAAATCTTAAATCAGCATTACTCTTGGGACTTTTTCAATCAGTTGCCATTCTTCCTGGTATATCAAGATCTGGAATGGTAATTAGTTCTGCTTTAATGTTAGGATTAAATAAGGAAAAATCTATTCAATATTGTTTTTTTATGGTCGTTCCAATAATTATTCTTTCTATTGTCTATGAATTACTCTTTTCTTCAGGCTTTGAAGCTATCAATATTGTTGATGGAATAGGATTGTTTGTATCATCATTTATTTTTGGATATTTAAGTCTATATTTTTTGGTTCAATTTTTGAAAAAATTTGATTTTTGGTGGTTTGGACTATATTGTATAATTGTGAGCATAATTTCATGATTGAAGTAATATTTATTTTATATCTTTCATTAATTATCTTTGTTGGAATTTTATCAAACAAATTTGTTTCATCTCAACTTGACTTTCTATTAGCAGGAAGAAAGCTTGGACCATGGGTAACTGCATTTTCTGAAAGGGCATCTGGAGAATCTGCATGGCTACTTTTAGGCCTACCAGGAGCAGCAATTGCTGTTGGTTATGGAGAAATCTGGGCAGTAATTGGAATTACAGTTGGAATTATTTCATCATGGTTCTTAATTGCAGAAAAGTTACGATATGAAACAGAAAAACTTAATTCATTAACAATCCCTGACTTTCTTGAAAAAAAATTTAATGACTCTTCTGGATTAATTAGGACAATATCAGCTTTAATCATTGGTATATTTTTTACTTTTTACGTTTCTGCACAGTTTCATGGATCTGGAAAAATTTTGAATACTATTTTTGGAATTGAACCATTATATGGTATTACTCTTAGCGCAATCATAATAATAATATATACTATTTTAGGAGGTTTATTAGCAGTTGCGTGGACAGATTTGATTCAAGGTGTATTAATGATTGGTACTTTAGTTATTTTACCACTTGTTGGAGTTTTTGAACTTTTATCATTTGATCAAAGCTTATCAGAGTTATTAAGATTTAGCGATTTAGAACGCAATTCAGTTTTTGCAGGTTTATCAGGTATTGGTGCAGTTTCCGTTGCTCTTGGAGGAATGAGTTGGGGATTAGGATACTTTGGTCAACCGCATTTGCTTATAAGATACATGGCAATCAAATCAGTTTCTGATATCAAAAAAGCAAAATGGATTGCTGCTTTTTGGGCTATTCCAGGTATTTCTGGAGCTTTCATGGTAGGAATTATTGCAGTTGGTTATTTTGGAGAAGATTTTTTTATAGGAAAGGATACTGAAATTGCGATGCCTTTATTGGCTCAGACATTACTTCCTGCTTGGATAGCTGGATTATTGATTTCAGGGGCTGTAGCAGCAATGATGTCTACAGCAGATTCTCAACTGTTGGTTTCTACTTCAGCAATTAGCGAAGATTTAAGGTTAAATAAAGTCATTAAAACCAAAAATTCTGATAAATTAACAAACACAAGATACATCACAATTATTCTTGGTTTATTTGCATATTGTACTGCAATATATTCTGAGGTATCTGGAGATACTATATTTGGAATTGTGAGTTTTGCATGGAGTGGATTAGGTTCATCTTTTGGTCCTGCAGTAATTTTATCACTTTGGTGGTCAAAAACAACTAGGAAGGGTATCATCGCTGGTTTATTAACTGGCTCTATAGTTACAATTATATGGGGAAGTAGTACATTCTTACAATCAATTATTACAGAAAGGTTAACAAGTTTTGTATTTGCATTTATTGCTGTTATTATTGTTAGCTTAATGTCAAAGAAAGAAGAAAATTTTAATAGAGTAGAGTCAGATTCACAAATTCAATCAGGGAGTTATGGAATCTCTTAGAAATTCATAAAATAATAAAAATGATTAAAGCATTAAAATTCTTATCTGGACAAAAAAAATCTTTAAATGAAGACCATCTTTTAGTTGGAGATAATGATTTTCTGTATTTATTTATTAAAAATCAAATTTTAGATAATTCACAAAATGACAGAGAAACATTTATATTTGATTGTGCTGATAAAAGTGAATCAATAGATCAGTTAATTAATGTTTTAGGATCACAAGATTTATTCGCCAATGAAAAATTCATTATAATAAAAAATATAAACAAATTAAGTAAAAAGGATTCAGAGATTTTGTTATTAAATATTAAATCTGACAATCCAAATCAAATTCTTTGTGTCGATAATAGTTTTTTATCATTTAACTATAAAACAAAAGAAAATGTAATTAAAAGCTCTGCAACAAAAGAATTTTCAAAAATACTTAATGTAATTGACATTTCAACACCTTTTGAAAGTGAAATGAAACAATGGATTGAATTATTTGCTCAAGAGCTTGATATAAAAATAAGTAATAATTATTCACAAAAAGTTATTGAGATCTTTGGTAACAATTTTTCTGAAATATTTAATGAAATGTCAAAATCAAGTTTAATATCTGATAATGAAAATGATCTAATCAACTCCTTAGAAAAAACAGGTAATATTCATAAAGATAAGCAGTTATGGGAATTAAATTATGCAATATGTGATAGAAGTGTCGATAAAATTTTCGAAAATGGATTATCAATTATGAAGCAATATGGTCTTCCATTTTTTATAAACTCCATATTCAATATTATTGAAGCAATTTTTTTGACAAAGAAAAATAATGGAACATTATTGGAATCATCTAGTAGAAGTATTAGAGGAAATGTTATTAAGAGAATCAGTTCAGCATCTAATAATTATTCTCTTTTAGAGCTTGAACACGCTATTAATGTACTTTCTAAAATTGATATTAAAATAAAAACACAAAAAGTTATTGATGAGACAGAATTTGCAAATATTATCAACGGAGTCTTCAGAGGTGAATGATAAGTTCAAATTTTCTGATGAGAAATTAATTCTCAGATTTCAAGAAGGTGATATAAATGCTTACAATGAGCTTGTAAAGAGATATAAAGATAGATTATTAAATTTCGTCTTTAGATATTTCAATAATGTTGAACAAGCTGAAGATGTTGTTCAAGATACTCTCATAAAATTATATACCCATGCAAGTTATTATAAAAATGTTGCAAAATTTTCAACATGGATTTTTACTATAGCAAAAAATAATGCTTTAACAGAATTAAGAAAAAATAAAAGAAAGAAGACCGATTCTCTGTGGACTGACGATGGAAAGTTTATTGATATAAGTTCAAAGGAAGAATCGCTAGAATCTAAAGTGCAAAACGAAATAGCAATAGATCAATTAAACAAGTTTTTAGACGAGATTCCTGAAAATTTTAGAATAGCAGTAGTTTTAAGAGATTTTCAGGAACTTTCGTATGATGAAATAAGTAAAATACTGGAAATACCAATTGGTACGATTAAATCAAGAATTAATAGAGGTCGTATACAGTTGGCTGAAAAAATGAAACATTTTAAGGAGTAGATATGGATTATAATAAATTTGAAGATAGAATTTCTGATTGGATTGAAAATTCAATGGATATCAAAGATCGCAAGGAATTTGAAAAATTTCTTGCTGAAAACCCTGAATATCAGTCCAAAGTTGATTCTGTTAGAAGTACAATTAATGTTATGAAGTCTGCTCCTTCTTTAAAAACTTCCGAAGCTTTTGATAGCAAACTTCAAGACCGTATTAATTCTATTAATAATAGTGAAAAATCAAGTACTGGCATTCTAGGTTTTTCAAGGCAAAATTTTGTTTACTTAACTTTATCAGTTTTTTGTATTTTTATGCTATCAGCTTACTTGCTACAACCTTCTGAATCAAATTACTATATAGCTGATGAAGATACCACTTCAGAGAAATCTGCTTCTGATCAAGACGACACCGAACTTAAAGAAGTAGAGTTGTTAAATGATGTAAATGGTTCATTTGTTAGCGATAAAGATTAATTTTCATAGAATTGTAAATCTCCAATCTGAGATGTAATTTGCATAGTTATGCGTATAAAGTATCTATTAACTATTATTACACTATTTTTGGTGAACTGTTCTTCTAGTGCGCCTGAATTATCCCCAGAACCAAAAAAAGTATCATCTCAATTAGATACAATTCAAAACACTAAAAAAGATCCGTTCGAAGGAGTCCAATTTTTTATGGACGGTATGATGTTTTTTGAGCAAGGTGATTACGCCAGAGCCATTTTAGAATTTCAAGATGCTATTGATGCTGGATCAAATTCAGCCGAGGTAATTTTTAATATGTCTGAAGCTTACTGGATGTTGCAGAAATTTGATAAAAGTATTTTTTATGCACGACAAGCCATTTCATTGGATAATAGTGCTTTAGATTACAAAATATCTTTAGGTAAAAAATTTATTGCTTTGGATGATTATGAGTCCTCTTTAATTATTTTTAATCAAATAGTTGAGGCAGATCCCGATAATGCTGATATATTGTTTATCATTGGAGACTTAAAGGCTGAATTAAATGATATAGATGGTGCCCTTCTTTATTACCAAGACGCATATAATAAAAATAATGAATTAATTCTAGCTCTTGAAGTTGCTGCTCAGTTGGCATACAATTCTAACCATAGAGATTTAGCTAAAATATTTAAAAAACTTCTTTTAGCAGATCCTTCAAACTCAGAATATATGAGAGGATATTTGGAGTCTAAAGATGGTGGAAATATTGATGAACTTCTTGAATTATTATCTATTGAATCAATAAAAGCTAATCCATTTTATAATAACTTATATAATCAAATTGCTTTAGAATACATTCGTTTAGGTAGGTTTGATTTTGCTGAAGAATATTTAAAAAAGTCTCTATCAAAAAAAGATAATGACAGATTTGCATTATATTATCTTTCATTAGTTTATAGGGATATTGGTAGAAATGATCTTGCTCTAGAAGTTTCTAAAAAACATAGTTCTTACTATCCAAATGACAAAGAAGGATATATTAATTCTTCAATTTCATTAATTAGCTTACAAAGATATACCGACGCCATAGAAGAATTAAATATTGCAGTATCTATTTTTCCTGATGATTTCGAAATAAATTATTTTCTAGGATTAGCAAATTACTCAAATAAAGATTTTGTAGATGCAGAGATATTTTATTCAAAATCTTTATCAATAGATAAAAATTCGGTTGCTGCTATGCATGGCCTAGCAATGACATACGATCAAAATGAAGAATGGAGTAAGTCTGATGAGCTTTATACAAAATTAATAGCATTAAATGATAAAGATGCTCAAGCATACAATAATTTTGCCTATAGCTTAGTAGAAAGAGGTGAAGATTTAAACTATGCTTTAGCATTAGCAAAAAAAGCTATTACTATTAGTCCAAATATTTCAGCTTACTTAGATACAATTGGATGGATTTATTATAAATTATCAGAATTTGAAAAGGCTAAAGAGTTTATTAGTCAGGCATTATTATATGAGGATACGAGTCCAGTAATACTTGAACATTATGGAGACGTCTTAATTAGCTTTAATGAGATTGAAGAAGCGCTCATATTTTACAATAAAGCACTTCTTCTTGATGAGAATAATGACAAGCTTAAATCAAAAATTTCTTCTTATGAATCTCAATAATAAAATCTTAATAATATTATCTCTAATAATTTTTATTTCATGTTCTTCTAATAATGATATTCAAATAATAAATTCTGAAAATGTAACATTTGCAGAATTAAAAAAAGAGTTTAGTAGGGTCATTGGAAGCGGTGTGCTTCAAGGTAAAGGAAAATCAAATTTTTCCTCTGGATTTATTTTTGAATCGTCAGAAAATAATTCATTTATTGTTTTTAAAGACTTTTTAGGTAGAAGACAATATATGATTGAAATAGAAAATGACTCAATTATATATTTAGACATTAGAAAGAAAGTCAAAATTTCAGAGCAAGAGTTTAATCGTTTTTTTCCATTATCTAATCAGCTAAATTCAGATTTTTATAGAGGCATTCTTTGGGGTGATACAGAAGCATTCAATGAAATTGATATACAATTTAAAAATTCATATGTAATTACTACAAAACTTATTTCAATTGATGGTAGTAATTATCTCAACGAGATTGTATTTTTATTAAATAATGAAAAACAGAATTACACTCTAAAATTTAACAGAAGAAATTTTGAATAATGAAAAGCTTAAGTATCCTTATACCAGTCTTTAATGAAGAAGAATCACTGCAAGTATTATTTAATGAATTAAAGCGCGACTTTGAAAATAATCAATCTATTGAAGTCATTTTTATAAATGATGGTTCATCAGACGGGTCTCAAAAATTAATTGAAAAAGAAATAGCAAACCATTCAACATGGAAGCTTATAAATTTATATAGAAATTATGGAAAGTCTGTCGCACTTCAATCGGGAATTGATATTGCATCAGGAGAGTTAATAGCTACATTAGATGCAGATCTACAAGACGATCCAAAAGAGCTCATAAATCTTGTTAGGGAGTTAAAAAATGATGATGTCATAGTTGGTTGGAAGAAAAATAGATTAGACCCTCTTGAGAAAAGAATAGCATCAAGAGTATTCAATTTTTTTATAAAACTATTTAGTGGATTAAAAATTAAAGATTCTAATTCAGGAATTAAGGTTTTGAAAAGAGAGGTTGCAAAGTCATTGAATCTTTATGGAGGTAGACATAGATATATTCCTTTATTAGCTCATCAAAAAGGTTTTCACGTCAAAGAAGTTGCTGTCAATCATAGAGAAAGAAAATTTGGTATATCTAAATACGGAGCAGAAAGATATAAACATGGTTTTTTTGATTTTTTAACTATTTTATTTCTTGGAAAGTATATGGACAGGCCATTACACTTTTTTGGTATGATAGGTTTTTTGTCAATATTGTTTGGGATTGCAGCTGAGATATACGTACTGTATTTAAAATATATTTTACTTCATTCTTTTCAGCAACATATTGCAATGATAATTTTTGGAAGTCTTTTAATTATTACTGGAGTTCAATTATTTACCTTTGGATTAATTGGCGAGATTATTGTGAATAAAAATCATAAAACAAAAAATTTCATAAAAGAAGTAATTGAATAATAATTTAAAAATTGTCTCTATCGGTCCATATTCACCTTATAGAGGTGGTATTTCTGATTTTAATCATGATTTAGTCAATCAATTAAAAAAAAACCACAATGTTTCCATTTTAAATTTTGAAAAATTATATCCTAGTATCTTTTTTCCAGGAAAATCTCAATATAAAAACAGATCTTCAGACATTGATGAATCTTTTAGAATTTTAAACCCCGTAAATATTTTTTCTTGGAAGAAAGCAGTTAGAAAAATTAATCAGATGAAAAGCGATATCGTTATTTTTTCATATTGGCATCCATTTTTTTCTCTTATGTATTCATATATTGCTAAAAAGATAAAAACAAAAAAAATATACTTTTTAATTCACAATGCTAAACCTCATCAAAATTTCCCATTTCAAAAATTTCTTATTAAATATATGTTGCAGAATGCAACTCATTTAGTAGTTATGAATGAGAGTGAAAATCAAATAATTAAAAGCTATAATTTAAAAAGTGAAACTATTATTTCGTTCCATCCTATTTATGAAATTGATTTTAACATAAATGATCGAGCGCAATTTAAAAACGAACTTGGAATTAAATCAGAACCAACTATTCTGTTTTTTGGACTTATTCGAAAATACAAAGGACTAGATGTTTTAATCAAAGCTGTAAAAGATCTCAAGTCGCATATTCCAAATATTAAAGTCTTTGTTGTTGGGGAGCCATATACAGATATGAATTTTTATTTGTCCCAAATTAAAAAATATGACCTTGAAAGCTCATTCATTTTAGATCTCAACTATGTAAGTAAAGAAAGGCTGAAGAAATATTTTCTTAGCTCAGAACTAATAATTCTGCCTTATAAAAGAGGAACACAAAGTGGAATTCTTTCTCTTTCAATGAATTTCAATTTACCTTCAATTGTTACCTCAAGAGGCGGTCTTAAAGATTATGTAATTGACAAAGAAACTGGATTTATTGTAAATCCTGATGCTAGTGAAATTGCTTCATCAATTAAATCTTTTTTTGATAAAAATATGTTTAATGAAATGAGTAGAAGTATATCTAACCATAAAAAGAATTTTTCATGGGAAGAATTCGAAAAAAATTTGAAGCTTAATGATTAAAAATTTAGGTACGAATAAAGTTCACATTGTTGTTCTTACATGGAATAATAAAGATGTCTTAAAAAGATGCTTAGAGTCGATAGAGAATATTAATTATTCCGCCAACATGTATGATTATACCAACTTTACTATTAATGTAATTGATAACAATTCTTCAGATAATTCGAAAGAGATGATTGACAAAGAATTTCCGAAAGTGAAAGTAACCCGAAATAGTAAAAATTTAAAATTTGGATCTGGTTATAATTCAGGATTAAAAAAAATGAATTTTGATGATAATGATTTTATTGTTTTATTGAATGATGATACAATTGTAAGTAGAGATTTCATATACGAACTAATTAATCCATTATTAAATAATAAAAAGGCAATAATGTCAGTCCCTAAAATATTGTATTCATCAAATATTAATAAAATTTGGTATGCTGGAGGGGTAGTCGATCTATGGAGAGGGTTAATTTACCATATTGGAATAAGAGATTTTGACGGCCCTAAGTACTCCTTTATAGGGGAAACTCAATATGCAACTGGATGTTGTTTGTGTTTAAGATATAAGGATTTGAAAAAGCTTAATTTTTTTGATGAAACATTTGATATGTACTGTGAGGATGTTGATTTATCATTGAAAGCTCGTCAATTAAATAGAAAAATAATCTATGCTCCAAAATCTATTATTCTTCATAATGTGTCTCAATCCTTAGGAGAACATTCATCTAAGAAAAATATTATGAAGTTAAAAAATCAGTTAAAAATTTTTTGGAAGCATGCCACAGGAATTCAATTAATTTCTATATCTTTTTATTGGCTATTATTTCATTTACCATATCAACTTATAAGATGGTTATATTTAAGAAAAAAATGAGTAGTAAACCATCCAGTCAGAAAACTATTTTAAGTGAAGCTTTCCTATCATTTTCTGGAATGACATTAGGTTCAGTTTTTAGATACATATTTTCTATAGTAATGGCAAGATTTCTTGGTGCCCAGATGTTAGGTATTTATTCACTTGGAAATGCTGTAACAAGAATTGCAGAAATATTTGCATTAATGGGTCTTGATAATGGCGTTCTAAGATTTGTTAGTAGAGATACTGAAAATACTCTCAACGTTAATAGTTCAATCTATTCATCTTTAAAAGCTGGATTATTATCAAGTATAGTAATTTCAATCATTTTATTTTTCTCTGCTGAATTAATAGTAAATGATTTACTTAAAGAGGATAAATTTTTGATTACAGTAATTAAAGTATTCTCTTTAAGCCTTCCTTTTACAGTTTTAACATTAATATCGTCATTTGCTACGCAGGCTTTTAAAATTTTAAAATATAAGATTTTTGTAAATCAAATTGTTAACCCTCTTACACTTTTAATTGCATTTTTAGCTTCATTCTACATTCTTGGAACACAACTATCAATTTTAATTCCAACAGTTACTTCTGCTATTATAGGTTTAATATTCATATTAAAATTTTTGAGAAAGTTTACAAAAATCAGCTTTAAAAATCTTATCAAATCAGACATAAATAAAGAGATTTTGAAATTTTCTATTCCGTTAATGTTTGTTTCAGCCATTGGAATTATAATGCATTGGGTTGATATTGTAATGTTAGGAATTTTATCAAATGCTACAGATGTTGGTATGTATCATCCAATTGATCGAACAGCTGGATTAGTTAGGATGATATTGTTTGCTTTTGCTGGAATTTTTGCTCCTATATTTTCAGAACATTATTTCAATAAAAACATTTTAGGTATGCAAGAATCGTATCAATCATCTTCTAAATATATTTTAATGTTCTCATTACCTGTTTTTATATTTTTATTTATTTTTGCAAATCCAATGTTATTGCTTTTTGGCTCAGAATTTCAAAATGCAATTGCACTTAAGATTTTATTAACTGGAATTTTTGTTCAAACAATTTTTGGTTTAGGTTCTTCAACGCTTTCAATGAGTGGAAACACTGCATTCAATTTAATTAATGTATCTATAGCTCTAATTCTAAATATTGTTTTGAATTATATATTGATTCCACAGTATGGTATTGTTGGAGCAGCATTATCAACAGCTATAGCATTATTTGTTCTGAGTATTTTAAGATTTATAGAAAATATTCTGATAATGAATCTGAATTTATTTTCATTTAAACTTATAAAACCACTTATCTCTGGTTTAATGACATTTTTAATTTTTGTTTATTTAAAAAATATATTTTCAAACTTATTTAGCTTAGATAACATTTTCAGTTTAGCCATTTACTTATTGGCTCACTTTATATTTGTATCTTCAACTTATTTCACAATATACTTTTTATTGGGTTTTGATAAAGTGGATAAAGAATTAATAAATTCATTTAAAAAAAATTGATTTAAAATGCATCTTACTATCTTAATTTTAATTTATTCTATTTTTGTATTATTCCTTTTTAGTGAAGTTATAATTTTTGGTAATACTTTTTCATCAGGAGATTCTTTTAATCCTTATGCTATTCATCATATTCTCGATAAGCTTAGATTAATTTCTTCGGATTGGCCACAATGGCAACCATGGATTTTTTCTGGAATGCCAACCCTTGAAGCATTTACATATGTCAATCTATTATATTTGCCTAGTTACTTTTTAGATTTTTTAGGTTTTTCTGATTTAAATATACAATTCATTCATCTAGTTTTTTCTGCTATAGGTATGTTTTATTTAGTTCAAGAGCTTGTCAAAAATAAGAAAATTGCATTCATCTCAGGATTGCTTTGGATATTAAATCCTTTCTTAATTACTATGATTGTATTTGGTCATGGAAGTCAGATGATGACAGCAGCTTTTTTTCCAATTACATTATATTTGCTTTTAAGATTGAATGATAATCAATCAATTTCTAATATGCTTTTATTTGCTCTGTTTCTAGGTTTTCAATTACAAAGAGCACATGTTCAGATAGCTTACTATGCTTGTATGTTACTAGGATTTTTCTTCATTTATTCTTTTTATCAGAATAAAAGTAAAAAGTATGCTGCTTTATTTTTTTCAGGAATTATTATTGCATTTCTAATTTCTTCACATATTTACTTACCATCATTGGACTATCGAGAAATGTCGATTAGATCTAGTGATATGGGCAGTTTTGCCTATGCAACCAATTGGTCTATGCATCCAAAGGAATTATTAACATATATTATGCCTAATTACTTTGGATTTGGAGGCGCAACTTATGAAGGTTTTATGCCTTTTACCGATTTCCCAAATTACGTTGGATTATTTGTGCTTTTATTTGCTTTTTTATCTTTAAGAAAGATAACAAACTTAAGAATATTTTTTTGGAGCGTATTAGTAATTTCAATTCTCTTATCGTTTGGAAAGTACTTCGAAATCTTTTACCAATTTTTCTATAATTATTTACCGTTTTTTAACAGTTTTAGAGTGCCTAGCATGATTCTAATTCTTTCAAACTTTTGCATATATATCTTAAGCGCTTATGGTTTAAAAGATGCTCTTAAAAGTATTAAGGATAAATTCCCAAAGATTAAGTCTGATATAATTTTATCTATATTTTTGATATTCTCTTTATTAGATATTTATAGAATTGATAATAGAATTATTAACCCTAAACAGGATTCAGGTCAACAAAATCACATCACATCTATTAATAATTTTGAATCAGTATTTTATGAGGATGAAACAATAATTTTTCTAAAAGAAAATCTTGGCTTAAATAGGATTTACCCAGCAGGTTCTTTATTTACTGATCCAAAATTTAAATATCATGGGATTGAATCGGTTGGAGGCTATCATCCAGCAAAATTTGGTCATTATTCTGAATTGTTGAAAAACACAAATAACTTACTTTCAATACCAGTATTACAATTTTTGAATGTAAAATATATAATCAGTCCTGTCGAAATTTCTCATCCAAAACTTATGCTTGAGAAAAATGCAATTTTTCAATCTGTTAATGGAAAGAAAAATGTTTATATATATCATTTAGATCAAAGCAATCCAAGAGCTTGGTTTGTAAAAGATGTTATTAAAGAAGACCAAAATTTGTATAATTATTTAAATGCATCTGCATTCAATCCATCAAAAACTGCTATTGTAGATAAATTAGAAAATTCAAGGTATTCTGTAGGTAAAATCCTAAATATTGATTGGGATATAGAAAAAATTATTGTTGATTATGAAGCTCAAGAAAAAGGAATATTAGTTCTTAGCGAAATTTATTATCCTAAGAGATGGAGAGCTTATATTGATAATGAAGAGGTTGAAGTATTAAAAGCAAATGGTGTTTTAAGAGCAGTAGAGATAGAAGCTGGTACGAATAAAATAATTTTTGAATATGATAACTCTTTATTTAAAATTTTACACACAATTTCTAATCTAGTAGTACTTTTTATTTGTTTTTATTTTTTGCATCCAAAAGTTATGGGCTTGTTAAAGAACTTAAGGTAGACTAATTTTAATCCATGAATCAAAAAATAATATTAATGCAACAAAGTGAAGCATCTTTCTTAGATATTTTTCTTTCTCAATTACCAATCTTTCTAATTTTTTTAGTAATATACTTTTTCATATTAAGACCAAATTCTAAAAAACAAGAATCAGTAAAATTAATGCAGGAAAATTTAGCTAAAGGAGATAAGGTTGTTACTATTGGAGGTATTCATGGAAAAGTAACTTCCCTTAAAAATTTAACTGTAGTAATTAAAGTATCTAATGAAAATGAAATGACCGTTGATAGAGTTGCAATAGCAAAAGTTAAAAATTCTTCTCAATAATTTATGGCAGTTCAAAAAGTAGTCACATATGGTCATCCTGCTCTAAGAGCTATTTCAAAAAATATAACAGATTTTTCAAATATTAAAAGTTTAATTGACGATCTTTTTGATACAATGTATGAGTTTGATGGTATTGGATTAGCAGCAAACCAAATTGGACTAAATAAAAGAATATTCGTTGTAGATATTTCTCATTCTGAAGATTGTGATTCTCCCTTAGTGTTTATAAATGGTAAAATTATTAAAGGAAAAGGTTCTTGCGTTGATTCAGAAGGTTGTCTTTCATTGCCTGAAATTAGAATTAACGTTGAAAGATATGATTCTATAACATATGAATATTTAGATCATAATCTTAAAAAACATACCAAAGAGTTTAACGGATTTCTTGCAACAGTAATTCAACATGAAAATGATCATCTTGATGGTAAGTTGATTATTGACTTCGCTACACCTTCTGACCTTTTAAAGTATGACAAAGCACTTAAATCAATGAAATCGCTAAATGCCAAATAAACAAATAAATATAATTTTTTTTGGAAATACTAATTTTTCTAATCCAACTCTTTTAGCCTGTAATAAGAATTTTAATCTTAAAGCTGTTGTTACAAATAAATCAAAGAAAATGGGTCGTGGTCAAAAGATTCTTGATACTCCTGTAATGAACTTAGCAAAAGAAAAAAGTTTTAAAGTCATTGAAGGAGAAGATTTAAACGATAAAAGTTTCATAAATGAACTTAAAAATTTAAATCCTGATTTTTTTGTAGTTGTTGCATATAGAATTTTACCAAAATCTTTACTGAAGATTCCTAAGTTCGGTTCGATTAATATTCACTCCTCATTATTGCCAAAATATCGAGGAGCTGCACCGATTCAACATGCATTATTAAATCAGGAAAAATTGACAGGAATTTCTACTTTTTTAATAGAGACTAAGGTTGATACTGGTAAAATCATAGATCAATTTAAAGTTGAAATAAGCCCTGAAGACAACTTTGGTTCTTTGTCAAAAAAATTAAGCGAAGCTGGTGCTGAGCTTATTGAATCCTCTGTAACTAAATGCTATACAAATTCTGCTGATTTGATTAAACAAAACGATAGTGAAGCAACACTAGCTCCTAAAATTTTAACGGATGATTTAAAAATAAATTGGAATCAAGATTCCAAAGTTATATTAGCAATGATAAAGGCTTTTTCTCCATCTCCAGGCGCTTTTACCACAATTAATTCTAAAAGATTAAAAATTTTTAAAGCAGAAGTAATAGATTGCAATAGTAATAATGATGCAGGAGTAATATATAACGTTTCTAAAAATTATTTTGATGTTCAATGTAAACATAATTCTTTAAGGATACATCGCGCACAGCTTGAAGGTAAAAAGGTTATGGATTCAAAAGATTTCATTTTAGGCTATCAAAACTTAGATTCAAGTTCTCTGTTATGAAAAATTTAATTAAAAATTTATTAATTTTTGTTTTAACAGGTCTTTTAGTATTAATGGCATTTAATTTTGTTTTGATGCCATTATATATCAATGCTCGAAATATTGTTGTCATTCCTGATTTAGAAGGCTTAACTATTGAAGAAGCAAATCAGTTATCAAAATCAGAAGGAATTGAGCTAGTTGTGGCTGACACTATTTTTACAAATGATTTAAACCCAAATATTGTTCTAGAACAATTTCCTTCTTCTGGAAAAGAAGTAAAGTTAGGCAGATCAATAAAAGTAAAAATTACCCAGTTTAATCAAAAAATTGTTGTTCCATCATTATTGGGAAAGACTTTAAGAGCTGTAGAAATAGAATTAGATCAGGAGGGTATAGAATTGGATTCAATTTATTACTCTTTTAGTTCAAAATATCCCAAAGGAATTGTTTCTTGGCAAAGTCCAACGGAAAATGATAGCATAAGAAAAGGATTTGGAGTACGAATAGAAGTTAGCAATGGATTAGCTCCTAATGATTTAGTAGATGTACCTGATTTTCAAGGAATTTTTCTTAACGAAGCACTAAAAATTATCCAAGAAAAAGGATTTTTTGAAGGAAAGATTCAATATGTTGAGAACAAAAAGTTCTTACCTAATACCGTATTAAATCAAAGCCCTAAAGAGGGAACTAAAGTATCTCAAGGTTCAAGGATTAATCTAGTAATAGTAAAATGATTAAAAGTTTATATTTAGCATTAATTTGTTTTTCTCTGATTTCTTGCAATCAAAATAATGATTTAAAAGATAATGTCTTGTTGTCAAATGAAATTACATTTGATGTTTTTGTAAATGATTACAAACTCATTGATTCAGATTCTTTACAAGTTAAGCTTAGTTTTATCAATACTGATTCAAGTAAAGTAGTTCTTGATTGGTCTACAAACGATATTCTGAATGGACAATTTGATTTGGGAAGAGACTCGCTAAATACTCATTTAAAAAATATTCCTGTAAGCCAAGGAGTAGATTCAGTTTTTATTGATATAAAACAAAATGATATTTTAATAAATAGTTTTTCAGTAAAAGTAGAGCCCAGAAATGAACAAAAAGTAGTTATAGTATCCGATAGTGAAAGTAATTTCTCAGGTTTATTAAATGAAAATAGATTATTTACTTATGATTTGATAAAAACTGAAAGTTTTAAAAAATATGATTTTTCAGGATATGATATTTTGATAGTAGAAAGTGTCAAAGAATTTTCTGATAACTTAATTAGAGAAATTCAGAAGTTCATGTTACGTAAAAAAACAATATTATATTTTATGGAAAATGTAAATACAGCATATTTATCTCAAACACTTGATTACCCTAATATTAAAGCAATAAGAGGATCTTCAAAGAATCAATTTTTTAAGCTTGATTCTGAGTATCCAAATAAATATTTATCAACTAAAAGTAAAGAATTTCAAATATTTAGATTTTTTGAATTAAAAAATTACAAATCTGATGAAGCCTTTTTAAAAATATCAACAAATGATCCGCTAGTTATCAAAAAAAATATTTTTGGTTCAAATGTTTTTTTCCTAGCTACAAAAATGGATGATGAATGGAATAATGAACTATTCAATGAATTCATATATGATATTTTCTTAGACCTTGTATATACTAAGATTGTAGTAAATGAATCCTAAAGTCGAGACAGCGCTTATCGTTGCCCCAAGAATGTGGAAAAGCAGCAAAAATTACCAAAATAGTATCGAAGAAATTTCTTTACTTTCATCAACCTTAGGAGTCAAAGTCAAAGGGGTCATAGAGCAAAAAATAAATACAATCAATCCAACTTATTTTATAGGTAGTGGAAAAGCAAAGCAAGTTGTTGAACAAGCTAAGCTGATGGGAGTAAACTATATTATTTTTGATGAAGATTTGAGTCCAGTTCAAACTAAAAATTTTCAAAAATTAAATAAAGATATTAAGCTGCTTGACAGACCTGGTGTAATACTCGAAATTTTTTTTAGAAATGCTAAATCAAAGGAGTCTAAAACTCAAGTAGAGTTAGCTAGGTTGCAATATCAACTACCAAGATTGACTAGATTGTGGACTCACTTAGAAAGACAGATGGGAGGTTTTGGTACAAGAGCAGGTGCTGGTGAAACTCAAATAGAGGTTGATAGAAGAATCATTAGAAAAAAAATTTCCTTGCTTAAGAAAAAACTAAAAAGCATTGATTCAGAGAGGCAAGTTCAAAGTAAAAAAAGAAAATCCTTTTTTAGAACATCTTTTGTTGGATATACAAATGTTGGTAAATCCTCTTTAATGAAATCTGTTACTAAAAGTGATGTTTTGATTCGAAATCAGTTATTTGCAACATTGGATACAACTGTGAGAAGACTTTTTATTGGAAATAATAACTATGTTCTTTTAAGTGATACTGTTGGATTTATTAGAAATCTTCCAGATAATTTAATTGCTAGTTTTAAATCGACTCTTCAGGAGGTAGTTGATTCAGATTTACTGTTAATTGTTCTTGATGCAAATTCAAAAGATCTTTTCAATGAAATAGAAACAATTAAAAGCGTTTTACAAGAAATAAATGCTAATGAAATTGATTATAAATATGTTTTTAATAAAATTGACTTAGTTGACGCTGACAAACTCTCCTATCTGAAACAGTCTTTTCCAGATAGTTTGATGGTTTCCGCGACTAGATCATTACAGGTTTCAGATATTAAAGATACTATTTCAGAAAAATATGAAAAATGGATTAGCGCTCTAAAGAATCCATAACACTAGCTACAGTAGCATCTCCAGTAACATTTGTAGCAGTCCTAATCATATCAAGAATTCGATCAACTCCTAATATTAGTGCAATTCCTTCACTTGGAACATTAATAGCTTCTAAAATAATAATAAGCATAATAATTCCAGCTCCAGGTACAGCGGCTGTACCAATTGAGGCTAAGACTGCTGTTGCTACGATTGTAAATTGATTAGCCAAGGTTAAATCCATACCAACTGCTTGTGCAATAAATACTGCTGCTACTCCCTGGTATAATGCAGTTCCATCCATATTAATTGTTGCACCCAAGGGAAGAACAAATGATGAAATTTCTTCAGAAATGCCAAGATCTTTTTCACAGCGTTTCATTGTTACTGGCAAGGTCGCTCCACTAGAGCTAGTTGAAAAACCAACAAGTTGAACAGGAGCCATAGATTTGAGGAAATGTTTAATATTCATAGAAGTGAATACTTTCAATAAGGTCATATAGGTTATTCCCATATGAGCAAATAAACCAAGTATGACTACGCCCATATAAAAAATTAAAGCTGAAAGAATTTCGGTAATTTGAGAAATATCTCCAGTGACAGAGCTTATTGTTTTTGCAATTAATGCAAATACTCCAAATGGAGCAAAATACATGATCATTTCTACAAGCTTAATAATCATTTGATTAATTCCTTCTAAAAACTCTAAGACAGGTCTTGAATATTTTCTATCAATTCCTATTAATGCAATTCCAAATATCAATGAAATAAAAACAACTTGAAGCATATTTCTATTATTTGATGCAGCAGAAAAAATATTACCTGGAACCATATCTACAAGAGGCTGAAGAGGACCCCTGTTTTGCTGGATAGATGCCGCAGCTTCCTGTTTATCAGCAGCAGTGTTAAAATATTCACTCGATAAGCTTTCTTGATAGCTTTCAGGGATAGCATTTCCAGGTTCAAGTACATTAACTAGAATTAGTCCAATACTTACAGCAACTGCAGTAGTAGAAATATAAAGTGCTATTGTTTTCCAACCAATTCTTGATAACTTTCTAGTATCAGATAGTGATGCTACTCCAGTTATTAATGAAGAAACAACTAAAGGAACTGCGATTAATTTTAAAAGATTTAAAAATATTGTTCCGAATGGAGAGATAAAGTCTGAAGTAAATCCATTCCAGCCATTTATAGCACTTAAGATGCCATATATAGTCCCTATAACTAATCCAATAATTATTTTCCAATGTAATTGCATTTGTAAAAATAATATATGTATTATGTGTAAACTATTACAATGATTTATTATCTAATTATATCAATTTATCTTATTGCATTACTTTGGATCGGTTTTAGTAAATCAGATTCAATAAAAAATCAGGAAGATTTTTCAGTTGCAGGAAGATCATTATCGCCATGGATATTAGTTGGGACTATGGCAGCAACTTGGATGGGTACAGGTTCAGTACTTGGTAATGCAGGAAAAACATTTGAAATAGGCGCAGCTGGTTTTTTACTTCCAATTGGAGGAATGCTTGGAGTTTTAGCGCTTACAAAAATTGCAGGAAAAGCAAGAGCGTCTGAAAAATTAACAGTACCTGAAATTATTGGATCACGTTTTGGTGATGTTGCAATGATTTTATCTGTTATTGCACTCTTAACTGCTTATTTAGTGATTGTTAGTTATCAGTTTAACGCTGGCGGAGCAGTTATTTATACCATTTTCCATGACAACTTAGGTTCAAACTTATCTTTAGATCAGGCAACTATTATTGCAGCATTATTCATTGTTGCTTACACAGTTTTGGCTGGACTACTTAGTGTTGCTTATACTGATGTTGCTAATGGTATTTTGATGATTACTTGTTTTATTATAGCATTACCGATTTTATTTTTTCAAGCTGGAGGATTTGAAGGAATGGCAATTAGCTTTGAAAGTAAAGGCATGCCAAATAACATGTCTTTATTTGGTGTTCTATCATTTAGAGATGTAATTAATTTTACATTACCTTCTTTCTTATTGATTCTTGGAGATGCGAACATGTATCAAAGATTTTTTGCAAGTGAATCCGTTAAGTCTGCACAGAAAGCAACCTTCCTTTTATTTTTTGCTGTAGTCATTTTAGAATCTTTAATTATTGCAAATGCTTGGATTAGTTCAAGCATGATTAAAGATATCGCTAAAGAATCACATGTATTAATCTACGCTGCATATAATTTCCTTCCACCAATCGTCGGTGCAATTATGCTTGCTACAATTATAGGAATTATAATTTCAACAGCAGATTCTTTTTTATTGGTGCCTACAACTATTTTGATTAACGATATTTATTTAAAGTATTCTAATAAAAAATATTCAGATAAAATGATTGTTACTCTTAGTAGAATGTTAGTACTAGCATTAGGATTCTTTTCCTATTGGGTTTCAAGAATGTTTGCCGCTGATACAACTATTTTTGAAAAAGCACTATATGCATTTACAATTTATGGAACTGCAATTACTCCAACTCTCCTTGCTGCATTCTTTTGGGATAAAGCAACAAAGTATGGAGCCATATGCTCAATTATATCGGGAATAGTTGCTACAGTTTATTTTGGAAATCAATGGAGCCTTGATGAAGCTGTTATTCCAGCATTAGCTATTTCATCTTCTGCATTAGTATTAGTAAGTCTTATAAAAAAATGAAAAAAGTAACTTTATTATTTGTAGCATCCTTTTCGTTTTTTGTTTTAGGACAGATTTTATGGTCAATTAGATTATTTAATCAATCCCCAGTATTTGGAATAGGGCATATTGATGACTGGATAGTGAATATTTTATTTTCCTTATGTTCAGTATGTGGTTTAATTGCTAGTTATAAGTGGTATTCAGTTACTAAATAGTAATTTCTAAAGGAGGGCTAAAAATAGAGCTCTCAACTCCCTCATCAAAAGATCTTCTATAATATTCAAAAGATTTTCCAGTACCTTGCCAATTTTCTTCAAAAGATATTATCTTTATACTGTTATCTTTGGTATCAGCAGTTCCAGATAAAACATGACCTGTAATATAACTTATTCTATCTCGTTTCTGCGCCCAGCTTAAATAAACTCTTTTTAACATTTTAGCATATCCATTGGACTTATATTTTTCCATTATAACAAAAGCATAGGTATACAAGGTATTATGTTTACCATAGTTCTCATCATTTAATGCCCAAGGTTCCATTGTTAGTTCTTCTAACGGGATACCAATAATGTACCCAATAATTTCATTTTGATATCTTGCAATAAAAGGAAGGGATTTTTCAGTATTAAAGTATTTTTCAATTGAAGCTTTTGTGAAAACTGCCTGTTTACCATATTCTTTTGCAAGGTGTAATGATATTTCAATAAGCTTTGGATAATCAGCTTTACCAATCTTCTCAATTTTTTCTATTTGAAAAACATTTGTTGAAGCAATAATTCGAGTTTCTGATTGTCTAGTAGATGTTTCCATATTCCAATATTAAAAATTTTTAATTCTAGTATGAAGCCATTTGTTTGCTATGACAGAATAGCTTAAATTTTGGTGTGCTTTCATTCATCGATAAACTAAAAACAAATATTTCTGATAAAAATTCAAATCTTTGTGTTGGGCTAGATATTGATAAAAAATATTTTCATGATGATGTATCCATTGATGAATTAATGGATTATTCTATGATGATAGTCGATGCAACGAGAGATTTAACTTCTGCTTATAAACCAAATCTTGCTTTTTTTGAAGAGTGGGGTTCTAAAGGATTTTATTGGCTGGAAAGTCTCATTAGTCATATTGGAGATGAACACATTATTATTGCTGATGCTAAAAGAGGTGATATAGGAAATACTGGATTACATTATGCTAATGCATTTTTTAATCATTTTAGATGCGATGCTATTACTGTTAGTCCATATATGGGAAAAGAATGTATAGAACCATTTATAACAGAGTCATCAAAAGGTACTTTTGTATTATGCAGGACCTCAAATGAATCTTCAACCTTCATTCAAGAAGATATTTTTTCAAAAGTTATATCAGTGTGTGAACAATTGAATGATAAACAAAATATAGGTCTAGTTGTTGGTGCAACAAACGATGAAGCACTTAAAGATGTTAGAAACTTAAGTGATTTACCCTTTTTAATTCCTGGAATTGGAGCGCAAGGAGGAAGTCTTGAAAATGTTCTTAAAATTAATGAGAATCATTTAGATACTACTTTGATTAATATTTCAAGGGGAATTATTTTTGCAGGAAATAAAGATCACGATTCAATTAGAAGTAAAACAAATGACTATTTAAGTCAAATGAGGGGATTCAATGGATAAAGATTTCATAAAAATATTTCAAGAAACTAAAGCATTAATGCATGGACATTTTATCCTATCTTCTGGTTTACACAGTGATACATATTTTCAGTGCGCTAAAGTTCTTCAATATCCTGAACATTTATCTATGTTTGGAACTATGCTTTCAGACCAATTTTCCGATTTAGAGATTGATAAAGTTATTTCTCCTGCAATTGGAGGAATCGTTCTTGGAACTGAGGTTGGACGACAGTTAAACAAAAGAACTATATTTTCTGAAAGATCAAATGGAAAAATGAAATTAAGAAGAGGATTTAATATTAAGGAAAATGAGAAAATACTTTTAATTGAAGATGTGCTCAGTACAGGTGGGTCAATTAAGGAAGTCATTGAACTGATTTCAAAACATAAAGGTAATGTTGTTGGAGTTGGAGTAATCGTTGATAGAAGCTTATCTCCATTATTTATTCATGATAATTTTTATTCTATTACTACTCAAAAAGCAAAAATTTTTGATAAAGATAATATTCCAGAAGAATTAAAAGGAATTCCTGCAATTAAACCTGGAAGCAATGTATAAAAGCTTAAAAATTGGATTAGCATTAGGCGGAGGTGGCGCCAGAGGTGCGTGTCACATAGGGGTATTGAAAGTTCTTGAAGCTAACGGTATTGTTCCTGATATCGTTGCAGGAACCAGCGCTGGTTCAATGATTGGAGCTATGTATGCATCCCATCATAATGCTAAAGTTGTTGAATCAAAATATCTTGAACATATTCAAAGTGAAAATTTCAATGAATTAGGATTTAGATATATTGCTAATTCAGAGAAAGATGAGTCTATTTTTTCCCAAATTATGAAACAGATAAAAAATCAATATGTTTTGATGGTTAGTTCAAATAGGAAATCAATTGTTAAAAACGAAAGATTAGCAAAAGCAGCAGAAATTCTATTTGGTAGTAAACAGTTCAATGATTTAAAGATACCTCTTTTGGTTACAGCTACTGATTTAATGTCTGGAAATTCTATTATCTATAAATCTGGAAATCTAATTGATGCCGTAGTTCAAAGCTCATCCATTCCTGGATTTATAGAACCAACATTTAAGGATGACCGTATGCTTGTAGATGGGGGAGTTGCTTTGCCAACACCAGTAACACCTCTTATGGATTATTGCGACTTTATAATTGCAGTTAATATTACCAGAGGGGTAGATAATCAACCCGAACCATCAAATATTGTGGAGATTTCTACAAGATCAAGAGATGTCTCTGTTTCACATTTGAATTCATATCTTTTAAGCAAAGCAAATTTTGTTATTAAGCCTAAACATGATAATCTTCATTGGTCTGCTTTTGATCAGACTGAGCAGTTTATAGAGTCTGGTGAATTAGCAGCCAATTCTTCAATTAATAATCTTCTTGAAGAGCTTGAAAATGCTCTGAACGTTCCGGTTGAAACAAAAAAAGAAACTTTTTGGACAAGAATTAAGAAAAGATTATTTTCATAGCCCAATATGAAAAAGTTTTTTTTAACATTATCATTCTTAAATATCCTTTGGGCTCAGTTTACTGATCCAGCTCAATTTACTGTAAATATTGAAGATGTGAATCAGGGTGAAGTTGCAATTATTGATGTAAACGCTGAACTTGATTTTACATGGAGAATTTATGCTGTATATAATGTACCTGAAGGTCCATCTCCAACAAAATTTATAATTGAATCTGATATTGTTAATAAATCTGGAAGAGTTATCGAACCAGAACCAATTGAAAAATTTGATGAAGGGTTTAGTAATATCACTAAATATCATGAAGGCACTCCTCAATTTAGTATTCCATTACAATTAAAAGATAATTTACCAAACGGTACATATAATGTAGATGTAATTATTGATTATCAGGTTTGTAATAATAGTTTATGTTACCCACCCAACCAGATTACTAAAACAGCAACTTTTGATATTAAATCAGGGCCCATAAGATCTAATCTTGTATTAGATAATTTTGATTTTGATAAAGACTCTATTCTAGCTATTGCTGATAATAATATAAGTTCATTTCTTGTGCTTGCTATGAGTATGGGCTTTCTTGCTCTTTTAACACCATGTGTTTTCCCTATGATTCCAATCACTATTTCCTTTTTTATGCATAGAAGCGAGAATACAAATTCCTCTCCCGTAAAAAGTGCTACTGTTTATATGTTAGGTATTGTTTTAACATTTACTTTTTTAGGAATGATGTTAGCAATTATTTTAGGAGCATCCGGTGCAAATCAACTTGCTGCAAATCCAATAGTGAATATGTTTATAGCATTTTTATTTATTTATTTTGCAATGTCTTTATTTGGTTTTTATGAAATTGAAGTACCAGAATCTTTAAGAAGACTTTCGCTGCAAAAAGAAAATTCGGAAGGTTATATTGGCATTTTATTTATGGCTTTAACCTTTACTTTAACTTCATTTACCTGCACCGTTCAATTTATGGGATTAATTTTGGTTGCTGCCTCACAAGGGGAATGGTTTTGGCCAATAATTGGAATGTTAATTTTTAGTCTAGCTTTTGCTTCTCCATTTTTCTTATTAGCACTCTTTCCACATTATTTGACAAAATTGCCACAGTCTGGTGGATGGCTTAATTCTGTAAAGGTAGTAATGGGTTTCTTGGAACTTGCAGCTGCTTTTAAATTTATTAGTAACACCGACTTGGTTTGGAATTGGAATATTTTCACATATGAAGTTGTTCTATATTTATGGGCATTAATAATGCTATTAACTGGATTATACATTTTTGGATTAATAAAGTTTAAAAATGATTCTCCATTTACATTTTCAATTCAAAGATCGTTATTTGGTCTTACTTTTATATTCTTTGCTATTTATTTGGCAGCAGGGAATCATGGTTATGATATTAATGGGAATATTAAATCTTATCTACCTCCTAAGAAATATCAATCCAATTTGGTATGGAATAATAATTTAGATGATGCATTTATCATTGCTGCAGAGCAAAATAAAAATATCTTTATTGATTTTACAGGAGTTACATGTACAAACTGTAGATGGATGGAAACAAATATTTTTAGTATTAAGTCTATAGAAGAACTCATGTCTGAATACGTTTTAGTTAGTTTGTATACTGATGCCGGAGAAGGATATTTGGAAAAAAGAGAGTATCAAATCAATCGATTTGAAACAGCTGCTCTTCCATATTATGTAATTTTAGATAGTAATGATAAAGTTTTATCTGAGTTTCCAGGCCTAACAAGAAACGTTGAAAGTTTTAAAGACTTTTTAAAAATAGGATTAAATAATTAAGGAACTTTATGGTAATTAAATCATTTCAGATAAATATGATTAAAAAACTAACATTTATCTTATTGTTTGTTTCAACTTCGTTTGCACAATCAAATGCATTTGAATTTTTTAACTCTTTTGCAGACATTGCAGAAGAAGTAAATGAATCAGTAGTTACTATTACTACAACAAATACTGTTCAAATGGACAGAGATGTTCAAAACTTTTATAGATATTGGGGTAGAGAGATTCCAGATGAGTATGAAAGCAAATCTCTTGGCTCAGGTGTTATTGTTGATGATAAAAATGCATATATAGTCACTAACCACCATGTGATTTTTGATGAAAGATCTCAAAAACCTGTTGAAGAAATTAAAGTACAATTACTTGATAAACGTATCTTCGATGCTACAGTAATAGGATTAGATAAAGCCACTGATTTAGCTGTCCTTCAAATAGAAGCAGATGGCATTAAAGCTGTTGATTTGGGTGATTCTGAAGCAGTTAGAGTAGGAGAATGGGTAATAGCAATTGGAAGTCCTTTTTCTGCATCATTAAGCCATACTGTCACGGCTGGAATTGTAAGTGCATTAGGCAGAAATGATGTAATGAACAACTTAAATACTTATCAAAATTTCATTCAAACAGATGCTGCCATAAATCCTGGAAATAGTGGAGGTGCTCTTCTAAATATGAAAGGTGAGCTAATTGGTATTAACGCTGCTATCGCTTCAGGAGGTGGAAGGGCTAATGCTGGTATTGGCTTCGCTATTCCTTCAACAATGGTTAAAAAAGTAATGAACGATCTTATTGTTAAAGGTTATGTTGTAAGATCTTTCCTAGGTATTTACATGCAAGATATTAATGAAGACCTATATGAGACATTGGATCTTCAAACTCGCAATGGAGCCATTGTTAGTGATATTGTTGAAGGAAGTCCAGCTTCAAAATCTGATCTTGAAGAGGGAGATGTAATCGTTTCTTTTGAAGGAAAAGAAATAGGTAATGGTTCTGAACTTAAAAACCTTGTATCTAGTACTGATCCAGGTTCTAGAGTTAAGCTTGGAATTTACAGAGATAATAAAAAGAAGAATATTTTTGTAACACTCGAGGAAAGAGAAGATATAATAGCTGCTACAACAAATGTAAACTATGAATTCGGATTATTGCTTGAGAATCCAAGCGAAGATTTAATTAGTAAATATAAATTAAATGAAAAAAATCCTTCAAATATTCAAGGAGTAATTGTTACTGGAGTTGAAGATGATAGTCCAGCAGCGGAATCAGGACTTCAAGAAGGAGATATCATAACACGTGTTGGTCGTAAAAAGATTTATAACACAAAAGATTTTCTTTCTGAAATGTCAAAGTTTGATGACGAATCAAAAGTACTTTTTCTTGTCAAACGCGGTTCTTCATCAAGATTTATTACTATTACAAGATAATTTCTATACAATTGCAATAATTCCCCTTTTCTTATAAGTTCATAGTTAATTATGAGCATAAAGAAAGAAAATCCAAAAGTTGATTTTGTTAAAAATGAACATGAAATACTCGATTATTGGTCAAAAAATAAAATCTTTGAAAAACTAGTCAAAAAAAACTCCAGCGGTCCAAAATGGAGCTTTCTTGATGGACCTATAACCGCTAATAATCCCATGGGCGTTCATCATGCTTGGGGAAGAACTTTAAAAGATCTTTATCAAAGATATAAATCAATGAATGGATATCAATTGAGATATCAAAATGGTTTCGACTGTCAAGGTCTTTGGGTAGAAATTGAAGTTGAAAAAGAACTTGGAATTAAATCAAAGAAAGAAGTTGAAGATTTAGGCATAGAAAAGTTTGTAAATCTTTGTAAAGAGCGTGTTGAGAAATTTTCTGAAGTCCAAAAGAATCAATCTATAAGACTAGGATATTGGATGGATTGGGATAATTCTTATTTCACAATGTCCGAAGAAAACAATTATGCGATTTGGGCTTTTTTAAAAAAATTACATGAAGATGGAAAAATCTATAGAGGAACTGATGTAGTTCCTTGGTCAGGAAGATCTGGTACTTCCTATTCACAGATGGAGATTATTGAGGGAAGAAAGCTTACAGTTCATAAAGGTGTTTTTGTAAAGTTTCCTTTAAAAGATAAAGAAAATGAAAATATTTTAATTTGGACAACTACTCCTTGGACTCTATCATCTAATATTGCTGTTGCGGTAAACAAAAAAATAAATTATGCAAAAATAAAAGCCCATGATGGAACAATATATTTTGTAGCTGAAACAAATTTGAAATATCAAAGATTGAATAAAGAATTTTCAGAGAAAAAAAATTGGGTAGATGGTGTTCCAAAACTAAAAACATTAGATCAAATTTTTAAAGAACGTGGTGGATATGAAATTTTAGAAGTCATTAAGGGTGAAAAGTTAATTGGCTTAATATATCAAGGTCCATTCGATCATTTAGAACCTCAAAGCTCTAAAGGGGGTTATCCAATTCATGATACAAGCAACTTACAAGATAAATCAGCTATAGATTGTCATATCATTATCGATGGTGGAAAAGATTCTGAAGGTAACGATATGGTAGTAGAGGGAGAAGGAACAGGATTTGTTCACATGGCTGGTGGATGTGGTGCTATCGACAATAAAATATGTAAAAGAGAAGGTTTTGTTGAAATTTCCCCAATTGATAATCAAGCAAATTTTATTCAAGGTTTTGATTTTATGTCTGGTTTGAACGTTACAGATCCAGAAACTGCTCAAAAAATTATTTCTAATTTAAAAGAAAGAGAACTTCTTTTATATGTTGAAGATTATCCTCACATATACCCTCATTGCTGGAGATCTGGTGATGAATTAGTTTTTAAACAGGTTGATGAATGGTATATCAATATGGACTGGAGAAATAAAATCAAATCTGTTGTTGATGAAATTAATTGGATTCCTAGTTGGGGAAGAGATAGAGAGCATGATTGGTTAGATAATATGGGCGATTGGATGATTTCAAAGAAGAGATTTTGGGGATTAGCCTTACCGATATGGACTTTTGAGGATGGAACATTTCATGTTGTAGGTTCAAAAGAAGAGCTAAAAGAGTTAGCCGTTGAAGGATGGGATAAATTTGATGGAAATACCCCACATAGACCTTGGGTTGACTATGTTAAAATTAAACATCCTAAATCTGGACTTATTGGAACAAGAATTGAAGATGTAGGAAATCCGTGGCTTGATGCAGGGATTGTACCTTTTTCGACAATGAAGTATTTTGAAGATAAAAGCTACTGGGAAGAATGGTTTCCTGCTGATTTTATTACAGAGTGTTTTCCTGGACAGTTTAGAAACTGGTTTTACTCATTATTAGCAATGTCATCTTTCTTAGAAGGTAAAGCACCATTTAAAACTTTACTTGGACATGCTTTAGTAAAAGACGAAAAAGGTGATGAAATGCATAAATCTGCTGGAAATGCTATTTGGTTTGATGATGCAGCTGAAAAAATGGGTGTTGATGTAATGAGATGGATGTATTCAAAACAAAATGTAGAAAACAACTTATTATTCGGATATGATAAAGCTGATGAAGTCAGAAAAAAGTTGATTAGTCTGTGGAATATTTATTCGTTTTTCTGTACCTATGCAAATCTTGATAATTTTTCTCCAAACTCACAAAAAATAAATAATAAAGATTTAACTTTATTAGATAAGTGGATTATTTCAAAATCACAGCAATTAAATGCTAGTGCAAAATTGAATTATGAAAATTTTGAAGTTGATAAGCTTTTAAAAAAGGTAGAAACCTTCTTAGATGATTTATCAAATTGGTATATAAGAAGAAATAGAAGAAGATTTTGGAAAAGTGAAAATGATTCAGATAAATATATAGCTTATCAAACCCTTTATGATGTGATATTAGATTTAATTAAAGTCTTATCGCCTATTCTTCCTTTTGTAACAGAAAGAATGTATTTGAATATTACTTCTGCAGATAAAAATGAGAACAACAGCATTCATTTATCAGATTTTCCTAAATGTGATAATGATAAAATTGATAACAAATTAATTGACAAAGTTGACTCGCTTAAAAAAGTAATCGAGTCTGGAAGAGCAGTAAGAAAAAAAGCTAATATAAAAGTTAGACAACCGCTTCAAAGCTTAAGAGTTTTGCTTAGTAATGATGAAATAGCTTCATTTATAAAAGAGCAAGCAGAAACTATCTTAGATGAGTTAAATATTAAAGAAGTACTATTTTCTGATGAAATCAAAGAATTTGGAACTTTTAGTTTGAAACCAAATTTCAAAAATATAAAAATGAAGTTTGGAGATGAAATGCAGGATGCTATGAAATCAATTGGTAGTTTTGATCCTATAAAAGTCACAAAAAATGTATTGAATGGATTGGCAATTCCTGAAAATGAACATGAATTGACAAAAGATGATTTAATAATAGATTTAAAAGCAAATGATGGAAGCGAATCGTTCTTAGGGAATGATTTAATTGTATCGTTAGATACAACTATAAGCGATTCTTTAAGATTGGAAGGGGTTTTGAGAGATTTAATAAGGCAAATACAATTAATGAGAAAAGAAGCAAATTTTGAGATTGATGACAGAATTATTATTTCTGCTAATTTTTCTGATGAGTTGAAAAACATTGTTGAGAAAAATAAAGAATATTTTATGAATGAAGTTTTATGTACAGATATTGTGGCAAATTTGGAAAATTTTGACTATAATTCTTCATTCAATTATGAAAACAATGAAATTGAAATTTTCTTAAAGAAACTATAGAGACAAAATTGGCTAAAAAGAAAACAAAATACACAAAAGCAGAACTAAAAATATTTGAAGCTAACATTTTAAAGAAAATAGCTGAGGTTAATGATAGTATTGAGGGTGTAAGATCAAATACAAAACAAACAAACTCTGTTTTTATGAACGAAAGATCTGAAGACTTTAATGAAGGTACTGAAGCTCATGAAGTTGAAAAGAATTTTCTTTTAATGTCTCGTGAGTCAGATTATTTAGTTAATCTCGAAAAAGCACTTCAAAGAATTAAAGATGGTACATATGGAATATGCGAAATATCTGGTGAATTGATATCAAAAGAAAGATTAATGGAAGTTCCTAATGCCACCAAAAGTGTTATTAATAAAGAAAAGAAAAAACTAAATCTTATATAATGAAATATTTATCATTTTTGATCATTGTTTTTGATCAACTTTCAAAATTCATTGTTCATTCCACAATGAATCTATACGACTCTTTTTCTGTTATACCTTATTTACTCAATTTTACTTATATCCGTAATGAAGGCATTGCCTTCGGGATTTATTTTGAGGGGGCAGAATTACTATTTATAATTTTACCAATTATTATAACAATCTATCTTTGTTACTTATTAAACAATGATGATTTTCAAGATAAATCATCTCAGATTGCACTTTATTTAATTATAGCTGGAGCAATCGGAAATATAATTGACAGAATATTCAGAGGCTATGTAGTGGATTTTATTGATTTCCATTTAAACGGAATGCATTGGTATGTGTTTAATATAGCAGACTCTTCTGTTACAATAGGATTGATATTCTTATTGTATAGTTCTATACTTATGAATAAATAATATTATGACAATATCTGTTTCATCATCAGATGAATTAATTAGATTAGATGTCTTTTTATCTTCAAGATTAATTCAATTTTCAAGAAGTAAAATTCAAAAACTTATAGTTGATGGTAGGATTACTGTAAATGATTCAATAGTAAAGAAAAATTTGAAACTTTCTTATGGGGATATTATAAAGGTTGATACTGAAAGTTTTAAATCGCATAATACTTTTCCAAAGCTAAAAAAGTGGGATTATCCTCTTGAAGTAATATATGAAGATGATAATTTTGCTATTATCAATAAACCATTTGGAATTATATCTCATCCAACCACAAATAATTCAGATAAAACATTAGTAAATATTATTTTAAATAGATTTCATAACAAACTTAAGAATCATCCTGACGCTTTAAGACCTGGAATTGTTCATAGGCTTGATAAAGATACAACTGGAGTGATGATTATACCATTTAATGAATACTCTCATTGGAAAATAGCAGATCAGTTTAAAGCTCGTTCTATTCAAAAGGAATATATTGCATTAACATGGGGAGAATGGAAAGAGAATAAAGGTATTATTGAAAATAAATTATCCAGAAGTAAAAAAAATCCACTAAAATTTCAGTCATCATCAAGCGGAAAAGTAGCTACTTCAGAATTTAAACTTATAAAAAGAGGTAGAAATTTTTCATCAATTAATTTCTTTCCAAAAACTGGAAGAACTCACCAAATCAGAGTCCATTGTTCAGAATTAGGCCATCCAATTATTGGTGATGAGCTTTACGGCGGAGGATGGAAAAAGTTAAATGAATATTTACCAGAGGTTAAGAGAAAAATAAAAGAGAGAATAGATATTCAAATTGGACATTATCTTCATGCATCTAAAATATCTTTTATGCACCCAAAGTCAGGAAAGAAAGTAGTTTTTAAAGCTGAACCCAATGAATCATTTATAAATTTATTAAATACGATAAATAATGAAGAAGTTTGATACAATAAAAAAAGAGTTTTTTGAATTTCTTGAATATGATAAAGGATATTCAGTAAGAACTATTGAAAATTATGAAAGAGATATCAAAAAGTTTGAAATTTATAGTAGAGAATTTTCAATAGATTATAAAAAATTATCTAAAGAAAATATTTTTGATTTTCATTCAGATTTAAGTTCTTCAATAGGGCCAAGATCTTTTTCAAGAATACTTTCTTCATTAAGGACATTTTATAAATATTTATTTTCTCAGAACATAGTTAATGATCTTGTTTTAAACAGCGTTCAAACATATCCATCACCAAAATTCAAGAAATCTATTCCGTCATTTCTTTCTCAAGAAAAAATTTATGAAGTTTTAGATAAAATTGATTTATCAGATAAGCATGAATTAATTAAAGTTAGAGATAAAGCGATAATAATGCTTTTTTTTACATCCGGTTTAAGGCTAGAAGAAATGACTTCTTTAGTTCTTGGTGATATTGATCTAGATAATAATTCTATCAAAGTTTTAGGGAAAGGTGGAAAAGAAAGATATTCAAATTTTGATAAATTTACAAACGAGTTGATAATAAAATATCTAGCAAAAATCAAAAAATATCCATTGTTAAAATCAAACATAAATAATAACTTGTTCGTCGATAAAGACAATAATTCTTTAAGCAGAAATAACATTCAGTATATTGTAATGAATAATTTAAAAGAACTATCTTTGAGCTCATATGGTCCTCATACTTTGAGGCATTCATTTGCTACGCATTTATTGAATAAAGGTGTTGGAATAAGTGCAATTCAATCATTGCTTGGTCATGCAAAACTTTCATCAACTCAAATTTATACACACGTAAGTCTAGAAAAACTTCAAAATACAATCAATAAAGCTCATCCAAGAGGAAAAAAATGATAAAAAATCAAGATTTTAAGAGAAATCTTCATATTGATGATTTAATCAAAGATGCTGTTGAAAATAAAGAGGGTGTAATTGGACTTAACGGAGCTTTGATGGTTGATACAGGTGAATTTTCAGGACGACTCCCTAATGATAAATTTATTGTAGATGAGGACTCTTCAAATGAAAATATTTGGTGGGGTGAAGTAAATCAAAAGCTTTCTCAAAATAATTTTGACTATTTATTAAAAAAAGTCTTAGAGACATATGAAAATCTTTCTTCTAGTTATTATGTTTTTGATGGTTTTGCAGGAGATGATAGCGATAATTCTTTGAACGTAAGAATGATTACAAAAAAGTCTTGGCAGTCGCTATTTGTAAATAATATGTTTATTCGTCCTTCAAAAGAGCAATTAAACAATTTTTCTCCAGATTTTACTATTATAAATGCCTATGATGTGAAAGAAGAGAATTGGGATAAGTATGGATTAAATTCTGAAAATTTTATCGTTTTTAATATTAAGAAAAAAATTGCAATTATTGGAGGTACGGAATACGCCGGTGAAATGAAGAAAGGAATTTTTTCAATGATGCATTACTACTTACCATTAAAAAATGTTCTTTCAATGCATTGTTCTGCAAATGTATCTGCATCACATAATCAATCAACTGTATTTTTTGGTCTTTCTGGAACAGGAAAAACAACTTTGAGCACTAATGCTAATCGACCACTGATCGGAGATGATGAACATGGCTGGTCTGATAACGGAATTTTTAATTTTGAAGGTGGATGTTATGCAAAGGCTATCAATCTTAATAAAGATAAAGAACCAGAAATTTTTAATGCTATAAAGCATGGAGCTCTTTTAGAGAATGTTGTATATGATTTAGATACAAAAGAGGTTGATTTTGATGACAGCTCAAAAAGTGAAAATTCTAGAATTTGTTATCCAATTGAATTTGTTCAAAATTCATTAGGATCTAAAGGGTTAAAAAGTGCTGGTCCTCATCCTGACTCTATTATATTTCTTACTTGCGATGCATATGGTATAATGCCCCCTTTGGCAAGAATGACAAAAAAACAAGCAATGTATCATTTTATAAGTGGATATACAGCTAAAATGGCTGGAACAGAAACTGGTGTTACAGAACCAGTTGCTGCTTTTTCACCATGTTATGGAGGCCCTTTTTTGACATTACATCCTTTAAAATATGCTGAACTTCTAGAAAAAAAATTAAACGACCATAATTCTTCTGTTTATTTAGTAAATACTGGATGGTCTGGATCAAGCGCAACAAGTGGATCTTCAAGAATTGATTTAAAACTAACTAAGCATATTATAAATCTAATTACGGAAGGAAGTTTAGATTTTAGTCAATCTGTATATGATAAATTTTTCAACTTAGAAATTCCAATGAATGTTGAAGGTTTAGAAAATGATTTTCTAATTCCTCATCTAAGCTGGAGTAATCTAGAAGAATATTTTTCCACCGGGAATATGCTTACAAGGTTATTTAATAATAACTTTGAAAAATTCAAAATAAAAGACACTGATATCCTTGCTGCTAGACCTAAAACAGATTTAAGCGCATAATTCAGCTCAAAACTATACTATTTGATATGTTTATTTTGCACATGTAAATTGATTTTTATTTTTAAAAAGGAATAATAAATGGCAACTTTGATTTTAAAAGAAACTCATGTGGCTTTAGAGGAAGAAATTAAATCACTTGAAAAGCTTAAAAGAGAAACATCTGAGAAAATTAGCGAAGCAGCAGATCATGGCGATCTAAAGGAAAATGCAGAATATCATGCTGCTAGAGAAAAACAAAGCCTTATTGTATATAAAATTCAATTGATGCAATCACATGCTCCATTTAGAATAATTGAACATGGAGATATTAACATAGATCAGGCTGGTTTTGGTAACAAAGTTGCAATTCAAGAAGAAGGCAAAGATAAGCCAGAAGATTATTATATCTTAGGACCAATTGAAGAGGAATTAGATTTATACCCTTTCATTGTAACTTATCATTCTCCATTTGGAAGAGAGGTTTCAGGAAAGAAAGTTGGAGAAAGTTTTACACTGGACATTAGAGGTGAAGAAGTTAAGTTTACCGTTACTTCAATTGATAAAATTTTTTCGGAGTAAAGATTTTTAATTACCCGCAAATCTAGTCCCTAAAATCCCTACGCCAAGTTCAGACCAAATAAGAAACAGAATTATAATAATGATTGATATAATTATTTTTCTATATAGGCTTGAAAACATTTTTTCCTTCAAATGACTTTGTACCATTAACGTAACTATAATATTTTCTGCATTCGCAGGATAAATATTCAATATCAATAGGTTGAAATTTTCGCTTAGCTTCTGGCCAGTACTCTTTTTGTAATTCGATCATCTTTTCACATGTTTCTTGATGATTTTTTAAACCTAAATATCTTTGTAATCTATCAAGATAGGCTAATGCTCCAATACCTGTAGGAACATGGCTATTTGGATATATAATATCTGGTCTAAACCACGCTAAGTCTATAACTGCCATAAAAATAGGAAAGTCATTTTGCATTTTAAATTCAGAGTTTATTGTAATTGTTGCTGTAATTACATCACCTTCAGCATTTTTTACCATATCTGCTAGAGATTCTTTGATATCCGAGAATAATGTTACTGCCGTATCAAATCTTGAATATTTAATTCCTTTCCAATTTACCGCTTCAACCGGATATGCGTTAAGATTGCACCAATTTTCAAAAGATTTTAATTTTTTAGACAATTTTTCTGGTTTGAGCAGAATATCAGGAGATAATTCATCTAATGTTTCTTGCCTATTGCACCAACGAGCGAAGAACAAAGCCTGAATTAACAAAGGAATATCATCTTTTAATTCTCGAGCAAAGTCTAATATTGATTTACTTGTACGATCATCTTCTCTAAAAACATTTAAGAATCGTCCTTTTTGAAATATTGGATCTTTTGTCCAAGGAAAGGGATAAGCTTCTTCTCTTAATCGACGAATATTTTCTCTTTCTTGACAAAAATTAAAAAATGCCTCCACTGGATTATTTAATTTTAATCCATCTAGTGATTTTGCATATGGATTATTCACAATTTTACTTTCTTGCATTAAGCATAAGATAAGTTCCTATTCCAATAAATACAAAATTAGACATCCAAGCTCCAAAAAATGGAGTCAATACACCTCCATAAGCCAAAGATTGACCAAACTTTAGTAGAATTACATAAGAAAATATGGTTGCTAAGCTCAAGCCTCCTCCAAAAGCTAAAGTTGTGTTTGATCTATAAACTGAAAGAGGAATTCCACAAAAAATTACTATAATCGAAATAAATGAATATGCAATTTTGTAGTTTAGATCAACTTCCCATCTTAAAGTATTAACACCATTGTTTTTTAACGACTGTATTTGTTTTTTAAGTTCTAAATATGATACTTCTTCCGAAGAACTTGCTGTATTTATAATATCTTTTGGAGAAAAATTCAAATATATTAGTGAGTCATTTTTTGAAATGACGACGTTTTTCTCTAAACCATTATTATCAAAATTTCTTATAGAAAAATCCTTTAAATTCCATTTATTAATTTCTGTATCCCAAATAGCTTTTTTTGAATCTATTCTTCTTAAAAGCATTCCATTTTTTACTTCAATAAAATTTAAATTAACAGCAACATTATTATTACTGTTGAACTTTTCTAATGCAATCAAATCTTTTTGGTTTTTTTGAAAATATACATTTTCAAATACACTTTTATCTTTTATTCTATTCTTATTTTTTGACATATATGAAGACTTAATATCATTCTTCTTTTTGTTATTTTCGATGACAATAGAATTATCAAAATAAAATGATCCAACGCTCAATAAAAATCCAAATAATAAGACAGGTATAGAAAGTCTATACAAGCTTAAACCAGAAGATTTCAAAACTAGCCACTCTTTTCTTTGAATCATCATTCCATAAGTGAATACTGAAGAAACAAGACATGATACAGGTATTGTTACACTTATCATTGAGGGAAGAGATGCTCTATAGTAGTCTAGTAGAATATTATATGATACTTGATTATCTATAAAGCGATTTAAGTTTTCAAATACATCTACAATTAATGATATAAGAGTAAAGAATACAGAAACTATAATAAAAGTAGTTAGAAATTCTCTGAGAATATAATAGTCAATTTTTTTCATTATATTGTAACTTACTTAATCATGGATATAATTAATAATTTTTTTGCAGACTTATCAAATTTCCTATGGGGTAATTTTGGAGTAGCTAATTTAGTAATCGGTGGTGGAATTTTCTTTCTAATTTATTCTAGACTCACTCCTTTCAGGTATTTTAAGCATGCATTTGAAATTCTTCTTGGAAAACATGATAATCCGGATGATGAAGGGCAAATTTCACACTTTCAAGCCCTATCAACAGCTTTATCTAGTACTGTAGGAATTGGGAATATTGCTGGAGTAGCTGTAGCAATTTCTTTAGGAGGTCCTGGAGCATTATTTTGGATGTGGATTAGTGCGATTGTAGGAATGGCAACAAAATTCTTCACATGCTCTCTAGGAATTATGTACAGAGGTTATGATTCAGAAAATGTTTTACAAGGTGGACCGATGTACGTTATAGAAAATGGCATGGGTAAAAAATTTAAGTTTTTATCTTATTGGTTTAGTATTGCAGGCTTAGTTGGATGTTTATCATTATTACAGGCTAATCAATTGACTCAAATCATGTCTGATTATGTAGTTAAATCAACTGCTTTAGAGCAATCATTTAATTTAAATCTATATATTGGAGTTATTATAGCTATACTTGTATCATTAGTAATTTTTGGAGGCTTAAGTAGAATAGCAGAAGTTGCTTCAAGAATAGTTCCATTTATGGTAATTGTCTACTTACTGTCTGGCTTATTCATTGTAATATCAAATCTTTCTTTAATTCCATCCATTTTTTTAAATATAATTTCAAGTGCATTTAATGGAAGTTCAGTTGCAGGAGGCTTTGCTGGTACCGCAATTGTTATTAGTCAAGGATTCAGAAGAGCAGCATTTTCAAATGAAGCAGGAATGGGAACTGAAGTTATGGCTATAGGAGCTTCAAAGAATAATCAACCTATAAAATCAGGATTAGTGGCCATGATTGGACCATTAATTGATACATTAATAGTTTGTACAATAACAGGCTTAGTAATCCTCCTATCTAGTGACTGGATTGAGGGAACCTATACAGGAGTTTCTTTAACTCAAAAATCATTTTCTAACTATCTTGGATCAGTTGGTGACTACATTCTTATATTTTCTGTAGCAACTTTCACATTATCTACTATGTTTGGATATTCTTATTATGGTTGCAAATGTGCTTCTTATCTCTTTGGAGTTAAATCAAAATTTTATTACAGAATTTTTTATGTTCTAACATTAATTCTTGGATCAGTTTTATCATTAGATTTGGCAGTAAATATTGTTGATGCCATGTTTGCTTTAATGGCTTTTCCGACAATGATTTCTGCTTTATATTTAGCTCCTAAAATTAAAAAAGAAGCAAATAGATATTTTGCAACATTAAACGGATAATAAATGAAAACTATTTATATTTTTGATATGGATGGAACTCTTACTCCATCAAGAAGAGAAATGACCCCAGATTTTGAAGAGTTTTATAGCAATTGGGCTAACAATCATACTTTCTTTTTAGTAAGTGGAAGTAATCTTGAAAAAATTAAAGAACAGGTTCCAGAGTATATATTAAATTTATCAAAGGGTGTTTTTACGTGTGGTGGTAATCAGCTATGGCTTAAGGGTCAGCTTTCATATAATCATGAGTTTAAACCTGAAAATGATTTAATCAATTTTCTTGAACAAAAGCTTAAAGAAAGCCCTTATCCACTAAGAGCTGGTAATCATATTGAAGATAGAGGTTCTATGCTCAATTTTAGTGTTGTTGGTAGAGACTGTACATTAGATGAAAGATTAGATTACTTTAAATATGATAGCGAATCTAATGAAAGAAAGATGATTGCAGATGAAATTATAAGAAAATGGAGTAATCTTGATGCAGTTATTGGTGGACAAATATCAATTGATATAACTCCAAGAGGAATGAACAAATCACAAGTTTTAAAAGAAGTAAGAAAGTTTTATCCAAATGAAAAATATATTTTTATTGGTGATAGAACAATGGAAGGTGGAAACGATTATCCTTTAGCAAGAATTATGCAGGAAGAGGAAAACTGTTCTGTTTTTCAATCTGGAGCTCCATCTGCAGAGGATGGTTATAAAGATACTCAAAGAATTTTAGAAAAATTAGATACAAATGAATAAGCTTGAAGATTTAAAAAAAGATTTTTTAAATGAATTTACGAAAATTCAAGAACTAGAAGGACCATCATATTTATATGACCCTATCAAATACTTTGTCAAATCTCCTGGAAAGAGATTAAGACCAATTATTGTTTTATTTTTAGGAGATCTTTTTAATAACAGTAAAACAGATTCAATTAATGGAGCTCTGGGTGTTGAACTGCTTCATAATTTTACGCTTGTTCATGATGATATCATGGATGAAGATGATTTGAGGCATAATGTAGCCACTATTCATAAAAAATGGGATAATGCTCATGCAGTGCTTTCTGGAGATGGATTGGGTGCATTAGGACCTTTATTTATTGGAAAAATTAAAAAAAACACATTATCCATCCTAATAAGATATAATGAAGTCATTTTAGAAATATGTGAAGGTCAAGCTTATGATATGGAGTTTGAAAACAAAGACTTTGTAAGCGTATCTGAATATTTATTAATGAGTTCTAAAAAAACAGGATCATTATTTGAATTATGTTTTGAAATATCCTCTCTTATTAGCGATAAATATCAAGAACATGTTAAAGACCTAAAAAAACTTGGAAGAAACCTAGGAATTATTTTTCAAATCCAGGATGATATTCTTGAACTTGTATCAGATGACGATAGAATGGGTAAGAGCACATTTTCTGATGTTGAAAGACATAAAAAGACCATATTGACATGTCTTGCAATGGAAAAAAATCTAAGTGATTGGAACAAATTAATTAATTCAATAAATAATCAAAAAACATTAGATAAGAAAAAATCTATTTATAATTTTTTAGTTAAAAATAATTTAAAAGAAGAATCAGACAAGCTTTTAAATAAGTATATTGATGAATGCAATGAAATCATAATGAGCCTTCCTAAAGAGATTCAAAGTGGATTGAATGAATTAATTAGCTATATTATTAAGAGAAGTAAATGATTGATCATATAGAGAACTTTCCAAAACATATTCAAGATTCTTTAAAAAATCTGAAGGAAACTGATTTAAAGCTAGAGGAAATTAGTAAAGTAGTTATTGCTGGCATGGGTGGTTCAGCAATTGCTGGGTTAATTTTGAAGGATTTATTTCCCGAAATGGAAATAGTGGTTGAAAGAAATTATTTTCCAAACACAACCATAGATGAATATACCTTAGTGATTGTATGCTCCTATTCAGGAAATACGGAAGAGACATTGTCTTATTACGACTATGCAGTTAGATTAACTGAGCATGCAATAGTTCTTACAACAGGGGGAGAGCTTCTAAAAAAAGCTAAATCTGACAACATTGAATTTTACCTACTACCTGAGGGTTATCCTCCAAGATCAGCTCTAGGGTTTTCATTAACTTTTCTTATATCTCTCTTTGATAAAGAAGGGATTTCAAATGTAGATTTTGATTGTCTTGAGTCTTTTTCAAAAGAATCATCAACAAAAAAATCTGAAGTATATGCTGTAGCAAAAAAAATTCATAAAACAATGCCCATTATTGTTACTGAAGAAGACCTTTCATCGATTGGATTTCGTTTGAAATCTCAATTAAATGAAAATAGTAAAATGTTATCATACAATATTACAATTCCAGAAATGAATCATAATGAGATAATAGGTTGGGAAAATAATAATATTGATAAAAAATCTTTTTCAATGATTTGGATTCACATTGGTTGGCCAAAAAATATTGAAAGAATGAAAATCACAAATGAAATTTTATCAAAAAAAGTTTCTCACGTTTTACATTTGACAGTGCCTGATAAAGTACCAAAAAATCTTACATCATTATTTTTTTTAATAAACTATGTTGATTGGTTAAGTTACTGGTGTGGTAAGTTAAATGATGTTGACATAGATGCTGTAAAATCTATTGATTTGCTTAAGAAGAAAATTTCTTAAAAATAATAACAGAATTATGCCCACCGAATCCAAAAGAATTACTCATTGATATATTAATATCCTTTTTAACTACTTCATTTGGAGTATAATCTAAATCGCATTCAGGATCAGGACTATTATAGTTAATTGTTGGTGGTATCAAACCACTATTAATAGCATTTATACAAGCAATTGCTTCTATTGCTCCAGCAGCTCCTAATAAATGACCTGTCATTGATTTTGTTGAACTTATTGATATATTATTAGCTTTATCACCAAATACCTTTTTAATAGCCTGAGTTTCTAGCATATCGTTAAAGTATGTTGATGTACCATGAGCATTAATATAATCTACTTTAGATTTAGAAACATCTGCACTATCTAATGCCATATTTATTGCATTTGATGCACCAATACTTTGATTGTCAGGTTGTGTAATATGAAAAGCATCATTAGTAATTCCATATCCGATGATTTCGCCAATAATATTTGCATTACGTTTTGTTGCCTCTTCGAACTCTTCAAGCATTAACATTCCTGCACCTTCTGATAGGATGAACCCATCTCTATCTTTATCAAAAGGCCTAGAAGCACCTTGAGGATTTTCATTATTTTTAGATAAAGCCTTCATATTAGAAAACCCTGAAAGGGTAAGAGGGGTGATACTTCCCTCAGCTCCTCCACAAAGAATAGCTTTAGAATAACCGCTTGAAATTAATCTATATGCCATTCCAATTGCATCTGTTGCAGAAGAACATGCAGTAGACATAGAAAAATTCAGACCAAGCAAGTTATGTTTGATAGCGATTTGACCACCAGCTATATTGGGTATCATCTTAGGAACATAAAATGGTGAAACACCACGCTGTCCTTTTTTAATAAGTTTTTTATGCTCATCTTCGAGTGTGTGCATTCCACCGACACCTGTTCCAACAATTACCCCACATTCTGAAGATTCAAATTTTGCATTTTTAAGTGCTTGCTCAGCTGCAATCAGACCAAACATTGTAAATCGATCAAGCTTTCTTATATCTTTTGAATCAAAGAAATCATTCGGTTCAAAATTTTTAACCTCACCAGCAATTTTTACTGAAAAATTTTCCGTATCAAAGTTAGAAATATAGTCAATGCCTGATATGCCATTTACTAAATTATCCCATAAAGATTGGGAATTAAGACCTAATGGAGAAATTGATCCTTCTCCAGTTATAACTACTCTTTTTTTCAAAATTATTTTGCGTGATTGTTGATGTATTCTAATGCAGCGCCAACAGTAGTAATTTTTTCTGCATCTTCATCAGGAATTTCAAGGTCAAATTCTTCTTCAAACTCCATAATAAGTTCTACAGTATCTAATGAGTCTGCTCCAAGATCATCAAGAAAGCTTGCTTCAGGAACAACTCTTGATTCATCTACACTTAATTTATCTACGATTATATTTGTTACTTTTTCATTTAATGACATAATTAATATCTCCTTATTAATTTAATGACATTCCACCGTCAATATAAAATGTTTGCCCTGTAATATAACTGGCTTCATCGGAACATAAAAATAAAATCATATTACCAATATCTTTTGGTTTCCCAAGTTTTTTTAAAGGGATTCTGTCCATATAGCTTTTCTTAACTGTTTCAGATAAATGAGAAGTCATATCTGTTTCTATAAGACCTGGAGCTATAGAGTTTACAGTAATATTTCTTCGCCCAACTTCTTTAGCTAAAGATTTTGTAAAAGCAAGAAGTCCTCCTTTTGAAGCTGCATAATTTCCTTGACCTTTATTTCCATCTGTTCCGGAGATAGAAGAGATGTTGATAATTCTTCCAGTTTTATTTTTTACCATATCTTTTAGAACTGCTTTAGTTAAATGAAAAGGTCCATTAAGATTAACGTCCATAACTTGACTCCATTCTTCTGACTTCATTCTAAGTAAAATATTGTCCATATGAATTCCAGCATTATTAACTAATATATCTGCATGACCAAATTTAGTTGAAACAAAATCATAAAGTTTTTCAATTGATTGTTCATTAGATATATCACAACAGAAGGGATGAATATTTTTAATTTTTTTAACAGAGTCTAAAGATTTTTCACTTGTAGCAACTGCAATTACATTAAAATTGTTTTGGGCAAGAATTATAGAAATCTCTTTTCCAATTCCTCTTGACCCTCCAGTCACAATCGCTGTTTTTGTTGAAAAGTTTAGCATATATCAATTTTATAAGTCTTCAATACAATTATAGGCTGTAATTTTTAATGAATCATCAATTTTTTTAACAATATTACCCAATACTCTTTTTGGACCAATTTCTACAAATTCAGGGTTAATTTTTTTTAACGTTTGAATGCTTTTAGCCCACTGAACGGGATTGTCAATTTGTTCTATTAAGGAATATTTAATTTCTTCAACATTTGTCTTTGCGATAGCATCGTAGTTTGACACTATAGGAAATGATGGTTCATTAAATTTTGAACTTTTAATTATTTCAGTTAAAGAATTTTTAGCATCAGACATTAATCTAGAATGAAATGCTCCACTAACACTTAAAGGAATAACTTTTGAACCAATTTTTTTTAAGCTTTCAGATGCTAAATCAACAGATTTATTAGTTCCAGAAATAACTATTTGGGAGTTTGAGTTGATATTTGCAATTTCACAATCTACAGAATCGCAAATAGACTGTATTTTATCTAGCGATGTTCCAATTACAGCGCTCATCTTTCCTGGATTGTTTATTTCACATTCATGCATAGCTTTTGCACGAACATTTACAATTTGAAGACCTGTTTCAAAATCAAAAAAATTATTTGCATATAATGCGCTAAACTCACCAAGACTATGTCCTGCAACAGCAACACATTTATTCTTCTTACTAATTAGATCAAAAATTATTGTTGAATGAAGATAGATTGCTAGCTGAGCATATTGTGTTTTTCTTAGAACATCTTCTTCCGCAGAAAACATAATATCTGAAATATCATATCCTAAAATTTTGTTAGATAATTCAATTCTTTCTTTAGCAATTTTAAATTGAGAGTAAAGATTTGAAGTCATTCCAGGCCGGTGAGAACCTTGCCCTGAAAAAATGAAACAATTCATCATTAGTTTTGGTCTACTGGTTTTCCTTTATAGTAAAGAATTCCATCATGATAATATGCATGATGAGGGAGATGTTCTACACCTGTATTCTTGCATTTAACAGTGTGAACAAGAGTAGACTTGTAGTGAGTCCTTCTTTTCTTAGAACGCGTTTTTGACTGTCTTTTTTTTGGTAACATTTTTTTCCTTAACTAGGAGGCAATATAATCAAATTAATCTTTCTTGTGAAATAATTTTTACAATTCAGTTTTATCAATCCAGCAGTCATATCCTAGATTAGACTTTATATATTCAGATAGTCTCACTGCATCTTCTCTGTTTGAAAAATTACCATATCTGACACGATACTTAAGATAGGTATTAGCCTCATTTTTTTGAATAAAAGCATCTATATCTGATTTATTTAGTGCTTGTACAACATCCATTGCCTCATTAAATGTTTTTTTAACAGCAATTTGGATTGTATAGTAAAATTCATTTTCATCCGATAATGAATTGTTTTCAGTCACTGTTTCAGCATTATCTTCAATAACATAATTAAGCCAATCTTCTGACTGAGTTTGTGCGAAAGTTGTAGAGCTGAAAATAAATAGTATAATTAGTTTTATCATAAATCTTTAAAGAAGAAATTTATTTCAATTTCAGCATTTTCATTGCTGTCTGAACCATGAGTAGCATTCATTGAAATATCAGTTCCATATTTTGCTCTTATAGTACCTGATTCAGCTTCCGCAGGATTTGTAGCGCCCATCAAATCTCTCCATTCTACAACTGCGTTTTCCTTTTCAAGTTTCATTATATGAGTTTCATTTGATGTCATGAATTCGACAAGTTCACCAAAAAAAGGTTTGTCTTTATGAATAGCATAAAAACCTTCAGCTTGTTCAATACTTAAATTCAATGTTTTTTCTTCTACTATAACAAAACCATTTTCCATTATATCTTTTCTAATTTTATCTTTAAATCCTTTTTGCATAGCATCAGGTTTAATTAAGGCAAGTGTATTATTCATTATTCCTCTATCATTTTTAACATTGTTTCTCCGATTTCAGATACTGTTTTAGCAACTGAAACCCCACATTCTTTTAAAATTTTAATTTTAGCTTCAGCTGTTTCAGATCCTTCTGAAATGATTGCTCCAGCATGACCCATTCTCTTACCTTTAGGAGCTGTTTGTCCTGCAATAAATGATACAACAGGTTTATCAAAATTTTCTTTGATCCATTCGGCAGCTTCATTTTCCATGCTACCACCAATTTCTCCAATCATAACAACACCTTGGGTTTCATTATCTTTAGCAAAATGATCTAATATATCTATCATGCTTGATCCAATAATTGGATCTCCTCCAATACCAACAGCTGTAGTCATACCTAACCCAACATTTACAATTTGATCAATTGCCTCATAAGTCAAAGTTCCTGATCTAGAAAGAATGCCTATGGAACCTTTTTTACAAATAAATCCAGGAGTAATTCCAATTTTTGATTCTTCAGCTGTGATTAAACCAGGACAGTTGGGTCCAATAAGAGTTGAAGAGGAATTATCAAGAGCATTTTTAACTTTTTTCATATCTCTAATTGGAATTCCTTCAGAAATACAAACAATTAAATCAATATTATTAATAGCTTCTAAAATTGCATTTGCAGCAAATCTAGGAGGTACAAAAATTACTGTAGCATCAATTGAAAATTTTTTTTGCGCTTCTTCAATACTATTAAAAACTGGTAAGTTATTTTCTGTAGCAAATTGACCCCCTTTTCCAGGAGTAACTCCACAAACAACATTAGAACCATAATCTAACATTTGCTGAGCATGAAATAGTCCTTCAGATCCAGTAATTCCTTGAACTAAAATAGAAGTTTTTTTATTTAGAAGGATTGACATTATGAAACCAGCCCAACAGCTTTTTTAGCAGCTTCATCTATAGTTTCAGCGCTTATAAGCTCTATATCAGATTCGTCTAGAATTTTTTTTGCAAGTTTTGCATTAGTTCCCTGAAGTCTAACAACAACCCCAACATTTAAGTTTAGTTCTTTAACAGCTTGTATAACTCCATTAGCTACTCTATCACATCTAACTATTCCACCAAAAATATTAATCAAAACCGATTTAACATTAGGGTCAGAAAGAATGATTTTGAAACCATTTTTAATTGTATCAACATTAGCTGCACCTCCTACGTCTAAAAAGTTAGCAGGTTCGCCACCGTGATGTTTTATTATATCCATTGTAGCCATAGCTAGACCGGCTCCATTAACCATACAGCCTACATTTCCATCAAGTTTTATATAATTTAATCCATATTCTGATGCTTTTAGTTCTAATGGATCTTCCTCTGAAGTATCATGAAATTTTGAAATTTTTTCTTGTCTGAATAATGCATTGGAGTCAATATCAACTTTTGCATCGAGAGCAATAATTTTTTGATTTTCAGTAATTACAAGTGGATTAACTTCAAGTAAATTACAATCTGAATTTGAATAGCAATTGTAAATATTTGTAAAAATTTCAAAAGCATCATTAAAAGATTTAAGACTTAATGCATTGATAATTGTATTAACTGCATCTTCAATAGGATAGGTGTCATTATTAACCCACGCCTTAATAATTTTTTCAGGAGTTTTCTCTGCTACTTCTTCAATATCAACTCCACCTTCTGTAGATACAATAAAAACGTCAGCATTTTTTGCTCGATCAAACATTAATGCAAAGTAGAATTCTTTTTCAATGTCTAGAGCCTCAGTAATTAATATTTGATTAACAAGTTTTCCTTCTTTACCAGTTTGATGGGTAATTAAATTCATACCAAGAATCTCATTAGCAGATTCAATAGCTGATTCTGTTGATTGACAAAATTTAACTCCACCACCTTTTCCTCGTCCTCCTGCATGAATTTGTGCTTTAACTACAACTGCATCTGAGTTAAAGTCTTTTTGAACTTTCTCTATAGTTTTTTCAATCTCATTAGAAGTATAAACAACATGTCCTCTTTGAATTGGCACATTGTAATCAGATAAAAGTTCTTTAGCTTGGAATTCGTGAATTTTCATCTATTCTTCATCCATAAATGGATATCTGTAATTATGAGGAGGTTCAAAGGTTTCTTTTATGGTTCTTGGAGATGTCCATCTCAATAAGTTTAACATTGAGCCACCTTTATCATTTGTACCAGATGCTCTGCTTCCTCCAAACGGTTGTTGACCAACAACAGCACCAGTTGGTTTGTCATTAATATAGAAATTTCCAGCTGAGAATCTCAATTTAGATCTAACTTCATCAACTATATCTCTATTTTCAGAAAAAACACAGCCTGTAAGCGCGTATGGAGAAGTATTGTCAATCAACTCCAATGTTTCATCCCAATTTTCGTTTTTGTAAACAAAAATGGTAAGTACAGGACCAAAAATTTCTTCTTCTAGAGTTTTAAAGTGTGGATCTTTTGCCAAAATAACAGTTGGTTCTACAAAGTATCCCTTAGATTTGTCGTATCCACCACCACAAAGTATTTCACAATCATTGCTGGTTTTTGCATAATCTAAATACGATGCAATTTTATCAAATGCTGTTTCATCAATAACAGCATTTACAAAGTTTTTAAAATCTTCAGGCGGTCCAACATCAATTGTTTCGATTTCACTTACTAGTTTTTCGTGAATTTCTCCCCATTTTGATTTTGGTAAATATGCTCTTGACATAGCTGAACACTTCTGTCCTTGATATTCAAAAGCTCCTCTAACCATTGCTGTTACTAAGCCTTGAATATCAGCTGATTCATGTGCTATACAAAAGTCTTTACCACCTGTTTCGCCAACAATTTTTGGATAATTTCTATAAATATCTAAATTATTAGATACTTTTTTCCAAAGATGTTTAAATGTTTTTGTAGATCCTGTAAAATGCACACCAGCTAATTCTTTATGGCTTAATACTTGATTGCCTATGCTTGGTCCATCACCTGGAATGAAATTAATAACCCCATCAGGAAGACCTGCTTCTTTGTAAAGTTCCATAATATAGTAAGCTGAGTAAACAGCGCTTGGCGCTGGTTTCCATAGGACTGTATTTCCAACAATAGCAGGGGATATAGCTAAATTGCCTCCAATACTAAAAAAATTAAATGGAGCAATTGCAAAAACAAAGCCCTCTAAAGGTCTGAATTCTAATTCATTTTTCATTCCATCAGGCGATATTGGAGTAAAAGAATTTTGCATTGTGTGAGCAAATTCAATATTGAAATTTAAAAAATCAATTAACTCACATGAAGCATCTACTTCAGCTTGAAAAACGCTTTTACCTATATCTAACATTGCTGCAGCATTAATTTTATATCTATATGGACCTGCTATTAAATCTGCAACTTTCTTAAAAATTTTTGCTCTTTCTTCTAAAGATGTATTTGACCAGGTTTTCCATGCTTCTAAAGAAGAATCTATTGCCATTTGAATTTCTTCAGTACCTGCTTCATGATAATGACCTAAAATATGTCCATGATCTTGAGGTTTTGTACAAGGTTTTGTATTTCCAGTTCTTATTTCTTTACCATTTATGATAATCGGAATATCTTTCTGTCTGCTTGACTGTCTTTCAATCTCTTCAAGAAGTAATTTTCTATGCTCTGAACCAGGTTCAAAATCTATAATTGGTTCGTTAATTGCTTTAAAATTTTTATCCATAATTTATCCTTTTTTTTTAGTGCCTAATATTAGACAAAATATCTTTCATTTCAGAATAATTCTTTGCTAAAACAAATTTTTTTCGATAAAAAGATGCACTTTTAAGTCCTTTAAAATACCAAGCGAAGTGTTTTTTCATATTATTAGCACCAACAACTTCTCCATGAATTTTTACGAGAAGTTTAAGGTGTTTTTTGCATATTTCTAATCTTTCTTCTAAAGTAACATCTTCAAAATTTTCGTTGAGCATATATTTTTTAACTTGTGCAAAAAACCACGGATTTCCTAAAGCTGCTCTTCCAATCATGATGCCATCGCATTTAGTATGGTTAAACATTTCATTTATATCATCTATATTTTTAACGTCACCATTACCAATTACTGGAATGCTTACATTTTCTTTAAGCTCTTTTATTAAATCCCAATTTGCTCTACCTTTATACATTTGAACAGTTGTTCTTGGATGAAGGGTAATCGCTTTAACTCCAATTTTTTCAAGATTTATTCCTGCTTGAGTACTTACAATATTTTCTGAATTCCATCCTGCTCTCATTTTTACTGTAACCGGTATTTTATTTACAGCTTTAACAACAGCCTCAGTTATTTCTTCCATTAAACATAAATCTTTGAGTGCAGCTGATCCAGCTCCTTTGTTTGTGACCTTAGGCACTGGACAACCATAGTTAATATCAATTAAATCAGGTTTAAATTTTTCATAAACTAGTTTTGCAGCACTTTCCATAACTTCTGGAGTATCTCCAAATATTTGAATACCGATTGGCCTTTCAAATTCTGAAAATTTAATCATATTCAATGTTTTTTCATTTTTTCTAATTATTCCATGCGCTGAAACAAATTCAGAATATACTACACCAGCTCCAAATTCTTTTGCAATCACTCTAAAAGCATAATCAGTGACGCCAGCCATCGGTGCTAGAAAAAATGGAAAATCAAGTTTTAGGTTTCCAATTTGGATTTTTTTATTTATATCAAACATATAGTTTTTGTTTGTTCACTACGATTATTGGTTTAAATTTCCCCTGTTCAATTTGAACTTAAACATAATAGGTTAAAATATGTCAAGAGTTTGTGAAGTAACAGGTAAAAAAGTGATGTATGGCAATAATGTAAGTCATGCTCATAATAAAACTAGAAGAAGATTTGATATAAATCTTCAGAAAAAGACTTTTTGGGTGGAAACACTTAATAAGAAAGTTACGCTCAAGGTTTCTGCTAAAGGACTAAAAATTATTGATAAAAAAGGTATTGATTCAGTAATTAAGGATTTAATGGCAGAAGGAAGAAAATTTTAATTTTTTAATTTCTTTTTTAGTTCAGAGATAATTTCTTCGTGACTCACTTTTCCTTTAGTTTCTTTATTGACTTGACCTATAAAAAAACCAATTAATTTTTCTTCACCATTTTTATATCTCAACACTTCATTTTCACAGTTTAAAAGTACAGTATTAATAATATCGCTTATATTTATGTCAGATGAATCATAATCACCGCTTTCTAAAATTTCACTAATATTTTTACTGGTTTCAAATAACTCTCTTAAAATTTCTTTTCCTGAATTTTGGGTAATTTTGTTTTGTTTAATTTCATCAATTAAAATTTTTAGATTTTTAGCCACAACTTTAGTTGAATCAAATGTTGAGTTAGACTCATTAAATAATCTAAAGAGTTCGGTGGAAACCCAAGTGCTAGCTTTTTTTGGAGAAACATCTAAGCTAACAACTTCTTCAAAATATTTTGCAATTTCTTTCGAAGATGAGAGAATCATGCATTCGTTTAAAGACAGATTATATTCATTCATCCATTTTTTTTCGTATTCAAACGGAAGCATAGGTACTGAAGATTTAATATCATCAATAAAAGACTTTTCTAAACTAACTGGTGGTAAATCTGGATCAGGAAAGTATCTATAATCATCGGCATTTTCTTTCATTCTCATAATTTCTGCGATGTTTTTATCATTGTTCCATGTTAAGGTAGCTTGTTGAACTTCATTTCCATCATTCAGAATTTTATTTTGACGTATGATTTCAGATTCGATTGCTTTTTGAACATTTCGAAAAGAATTAATATTTTTGATTTCTGTTTTAACTCCAAATATTCCACTATCTTTTTTTGATAGAGAAATATTTGCATCACATCTTAGTTTCCCTTTTTCCATTTCGGCGTTTGAAATATTTATATAATTGACTATTTGTTTAATTCGTTGCATAAAAATCTTGGCTTGTTCTGGGTGAACTATAACAGGCTCTGTTACAATTTCTATTAAAGCTGCTCCACTTCTATTATAGTCTAAATTACTTTTATTACTCTCATTATTGTGAAATGATTTTCCTGCGTCTTCTTCAAGATGTGCTCTTGTTAAGTCAATTTTGAATTCTTTGTCATTCCACCAAATTGGAACTGAACCTCCTGAAATAATTGGCTGATCAAACTGAGATATCTGATAGCCCTTTGGTAGATCGGGATAAAAGTAATGTTTTCTAGCAAATGTAAAATTTGTACTTATTTCACCATTAACTGCTTTTCCAAACATTATTGCTGATTCAATTGCTGATTGATTTACACTTGGAAGCGCACCTGGAAGTCCTAAAGATGTAGGGCAGGTTAAGCTGTTTGGTGAATTATCATATTCATATTGGCAACTACTGAACATTTTGGAACCACAATCTAATTGGACATGTATTTCTAGACCAATTATAAAATCCCAATTTTTATTTATGTCATTTATGTTCAATTTGATTTTTTTGCAATTAAGTTAAGAGCTGAACCCGCTTTGAACCATTCTATTTGATTCTTTGAAAAGGTATGCAAGGTTTCAATAATTTCTGATGAGCTATCTGGTTTATTCAAGCTTAATTTTAAATTAGTTTTATTGTCAAAGTCTTTAAGATTTATTGTAGATATGGTATCATGAGCTTCAATTTTATCATAATCACTTTTATCTTTAAAAATTAATGGTATGATACCTTGTTTCTTTAAGTTGGTTTGAGCAATTCTTGCAAAACTTTTTGCTATTATAATTTTACAACCCATGAACCTAGGTTCCATTGCAGCATGCTCTCTACTTGATCCTTCTCCATAATTTTCATCAGCTACAGCAACCCAATCAATATTATTTTCTTTATAAGTTTTAGCAACTTCATAAATATTTTCAGTTTTATCATTTATTAAATCTATTGCTTCACCATTTGTTTTTGTGAATGCATTTAATGCCCCTGAATACATATTTTGGGAAATATTTTCTAAATGACCTCTATATTTCAACCATGGGCCAGCAGGAGAGACATGGTCAGTTGTACATTTACCTTCTGCTTTTAAGAGAATTTTCAAGTCATGCATTTCTTCTTCATCCCATTTTACAAAAGGTTTTAATACTTGTAATCTATCACTATCTGGATTAATGGCAACTTCAGTATTTGGTCTTAATTCAGCTTTTAAAAAATCATCACTTCCAATTTTTTCAAATCCCATCTCAGGAAGTTCGGAACCAGATGGAGATTCAAAACTAAAGCTACTGCCATCACTAAGGGTTATTTTATCTTTTGATGGATTAAAGCTTAATTTTCCAGATATTGCAAGAGCTGTAACGATTTCAGGGCTTGCTACAAAAGACTCAGTAGCAGCATTTCCATCATTTCTTTTGGCAAAGTTTCTATTAAATGAAGTAATAATTGTATTTTTTTCTCCTTCAGCTATATCAGACCTTTTCCATTGTCCAATACAAGGTCCACAAGCATTTGCTAGAACCTTTCCACCAAGGTCTTCAAAAATTTTTGTGTATCCATCTCTTTCCATAGTAGCTTTAATTTGATTTGATCCAGGAGTTATATAAAACTCTGATTTAGCTTTTAATCCTACACCCAATGCTTGTTTTGCAACATGAGCAGCTCTTTCAATATCTTCATATGAAGAATTTGTACAACTTCCAATTAAGCCAACTTTTAAATTATCATCATAATTATTTTTATTAACTGCATCAGGCATTTCAGAAATTTCTCTTGATAAATCAGGACTATATGGTCCAACAATATGTGGTTCTAGTTCAGATAGATTGATTTCAATAACTTCATCATAGTATTTTTCTGGATTACTGTGGACTTCATCATCAGCTTTAAGATGTCCTTTGATTTTGTTTGCTAATTCAGCAATATCTTTTCTATCAGTTGCTGATAAATATTCATACATTTTTTGATCATAAGGAAAAATAGATGTAGTAGCTCCAACCTCAGCTCCCATATTAGTTATTGTTGCCTTACCTGTACAGCTAATAGTTTTAGTGCCCTCACCAAAGTATTCAATTATTTTTCCAGTTCCTCCTTTAACAGTTAAAATGCCTGCAAGTTTTAAAATTATGTCTTTTGGTGAAGACCAATCACTCAATTTTCCAGTTAATTTAACTCCAATTATTCCTGGCCAATTTACTTCCCATGGTGAATTTGTCATAACATCTACAGCATCTGCTCCTCCAACCCCAATAGCAATCATTCCTAGTCCACCTGCATTAGGAGTATGTGAATCAGTACCAATCATCATTGTCCCAGGAACAGCATAATTTTCTAAAATTGTTTGATGAATTATTCCAGCTCCTGGCTTCCAAAAGCCTATACCATATTTTGCACAAACTGATTTTAAAAAATCATAGACTTCTTCATTTGTTAATAGAGCATTGCTCAAGTCATCATCTGCACCTTTAATTGCAGTAATTAAATGATCACAATGAACTGTAGTAGGAACAGCTGTAGTTTTCATTTCTGAATTAATAAATTGTAATAAAGCCATCTGAGCAGTAGCATCTTGCATTGCTACTCTATCTGGGCTTAGAGTGCAGAACGTTTTTGTTCTTTCTGGAATAGAGTCCATACCTTCGGATAAATGAGAAAAAAGAATCTTTTCTGTATAAGTTAATGGCCTATTAAAAAAAGA
>CESD01019014.1_pt1 | contig 53043 bp, 52 predicted proteins | sample 531191 | NCBI WGS metagenome assembly CESD01 (sample SAMEA2622021, study PRJEB7988) | marine metagenome | biome: marine biome (ENVO:00000447); feature: deep chlorophyll maximum layer (ENVO:xxxxxxxx); material: "saline water (ENVO:00002010), including plankton (ENVO:xxxxxxxx)" | depth 188 m
ATTCTAATGGAAAGCCAGAATGGATATGGTAATGATATTTTAGAAGGACTTAAAAAAGCCAGATATGAATATTTATGTTGGACTCATGCTGATTTACAGACTGATCCTAATGATGTTATCAGAGGTTTAGAAATTATTATTTCTAATATTGGAGATGAGCAATTTATAAAAGGTAAAAGAAAATCCAGACCTTTTTTTGACTTACTGCTAACTTATGGAATGCAATTAATTGTTTTTTTCCTTTTAAAAGTCAGACTGAATGATATAAATGCTCAACCAAAGGTCTTCCATAGATCTTTTTATGATAAATTCTTAAAAGATCGTTCGCCTAAAGATTTTTCTTTAGATCTATTTGCACTTTATGAAGCTAAAACAAATAACTATGAAATTATTTCATTTCCTGTGCAGTTTAAAAAAAGAGAATTTGGTGTAGCGAAAGGGGGTGGAGGTTCCCTCATAAATCGATGGAACCTTGTGAAGAGAACTTTCAGATATATTTACAGACTAAAGAAAGACCGTTTGAATTCTGTTTAAAACTTTTATTGAATTGGTAAATATGAATTACAGGATTAAATTTAATATTCAAGAAGTTTCTTTAGTTATCTTATTTGCTTTAATAGTTGCATATTGCCTGTCATTCGTTTATCCATATCCGTATTTTTTAGCTGGTGGATTCTCTGGTGAATCTGCATATGACGGAGAGCCTGATTATTTTGCTAACATTGTTAGTAGTTTTATTAATGGTCATTCTATGGATTTTCTCCATCCCGGAATACCCATTGTATTCTTATGTAAGTCTATATTAGTTCTTTTTAAAGACATTTACGGTGTAGAGGAAATTATATTTTCGTCCAGATTTATACTAATTTTAATAAACCTTTTTATGGTATACATCGGCTCTAGAATATTACTGAAGCATGAGCTGTACTTCTTTTTTCTAATTTTATGCTTACTATTTGTTTTTCCAGCCGGTTTTGTATTAGTAGATCATGTATCTCCTAACGGGATACTTTTTGGTATCAGTATTTTGGTCATTGCATTAGGTTATAAATTAGATGAGGATTCAAAAATATATCTACTACTTTTTACTATTTTTTTAGGACTTGCTGTAGCAATCAAGTTTCCTGCAATAGTTTTAGGTATACCATGTTTTCTGGCCTTATTATTAAGTGGTAGTAGCCACCAAAAATTTTCAAAAATACTTATCTTTTCTTTGTTTAGCACCGTTTTAAGCTTTTCTATTTTTACTTGGCCTGTACTCCCTTTCATTCCGTTTTTTTTGACACATCACGATTATTCTTACGATGACTTTGAGTTTATATTTTCTAATTTATTTATAAGTTTATCCTTAATAGTTTTATTCATAGCCTTGCTAGCCTTTATTGTTACAAGAATAAAAACTATTTATAAGTATAGTTACAAAAGAATATATAAAACCTCATGTTTACTATTTGCTATATTTCTCTTAATAGCTATTGCAATTAAAGCATGGAGTTCAAATGATTATTTATCCTTTTCCTATTCGCTGAGGAATTACATACCTCTATTTGGAATGTTCATTTTGCTATTAAATTTTTTCATTCCCAAGATGATTTCTAATCATAGATTTAATCTTCCTATCTTTTTTGTAATATTTTTAGTTATTTTTTCTACAAAACTCTATTTCAATAATATTTCTGATAAACGAGCTTTAGAAATCGATGAAAGTTTTACTAGCCTATACTCTAGTTATATAGATAAATATGACCATATAGTTCTGTATCCGGCCGGCTCTTTTGCATCAAAAAATATTTTCCTTGCTTGGTCTGATTATAGATATGGAGACTCGAGATACTTGTTTAGTGATCAAGAAGCTGAATTACCATTTATAATGACAGAGTCTCAAAAGAAAATTAAAGTTTTGAATACAAGAAAATTCGATCTAGACAGCCCAACCGCTAAGACCTCTTATAAGTATTTCAAACAATCAGTTGATAATAGATATTTGCACAAAAACCAAAAGGGAGTTGCGCTAAATCAAATTAATCTTCAAATTCCCAAAGAATTTTGTAAAGAAGTTTATGATGGTTATATGCCTGGTAACTCATCTTTATTAATTATACCTTTAAGCCTACATTCATACATCTCTGATAATGGATACAAAGATAAAGATCTTGCTGTAAATTATGTTAACTCTCTTAATAACCGTCTTAGCAGTGAGTGTAAACTAGACACCAAAATAAGCTCAATTATCTATGATTCTCAAAAGTTCTATCTTTTATCTATTGAATAGCTCAATTTTATGACTGCAAAACCAAAAAAGATTCTATTTGTTATAGTCGAGGATAGATACTTTATATCCCATAGATTACATCTAGCTCAACATGCATTGAAACTTGGATACGAGGTAGGGTTGATATCTAAAAATTCTAAATACAAAGAATTTCTAACAAATCAAGGTATTAAGGTATTCGATTGGTCATTAGTTCGAGGTTCTTTCAATATATTTTATGAGGTGAGAGCATTTTTCGAAATTATAAAAACCTTAATAATTTTTTCTCCTGATTTGATTCATGCGGTTGCCCTGAAACCTGTAATTTATTCTTCTTTTGCAAGCAAGCTTGTTTTTTTAAGATCAAAAGTATTTGCCTTAGGCGGGCTAGGATTTATATTTAGTTCTCAAAAATTTTTAGCTAGGATTTTAAGACCAATTATAGTATTGCTTCTCAAATTTGCGTTTAGCGGAAAAAAATCTCGATTAATTATTCAAAATGTTGATGACATGAAAATGCTTACAGATTTAGGAGTGATTAAATCTAATAAAGTTGAGCTGATAAAAGGTGCTGGTGTGGATATTAACAATTTCTCATATCTTGAAGAAACTGGTTCTGTCCCTGAAGTTATTTTGCCAGCAAGACTTTTGTGGGATAAGGGCGTTGGTGAATTTGTTAAAGCAGCAAAGATCATAAAAGACCAAGGCATAGAAGCAAATTTTTCAATTCTAGGGGAAGCTGATCCTCATAATCCTGAATGTATTTCAGATGAGCAAATAACAGATTGGAAAAAAGATGGCTTTGTTAAAATTTTAGGCTTTAAGGATGATGTGGTTAAGTATCTTCATAGATGCTCTATAGTGTGCCTTCCTTCATATAGAGAAGGCCTTCCTAAAGCTTTACTAGAAGCAGCAAGCTGCGGTCGTCCTATAGTCACAACCAATGTACCTGGCTGTAGAGAAATAGTTCAAGATGGAATAAATGGGTATCTTGTTCCGCCTAGAGATTCTGTTATTTTAGCTCAAAGTTTATCGAAATTAATTTCTGATAAGGATTTAAGAATATCATTGGGAAGAAATGGAAGACTTTTAGTAGAAAAAGAGTTTTCTGATGAGATTGTCTCTATAAAAACAGCAAAACTTTGGAGTAGCTTGATTAAATAGACAAATTCTTAGAGAAGTATGACGATTCGAGTATAATCCAAATTTATTTAAAGCTAAATCCTCATAAAAATTTTCAAAGCAATTCACTCAAACTCTAAAATGAGCACTAGAAATCTATATGTTAAAGAATAAGAAAATCGCAGTCATAGGCTTGGGTTATGTTGGACTGCCGTTATTGGTAGAACTTTCTAAGAAATATAACGCTAAGGGGTTTGATTTATCAAAAAAAAGGATTTCAGAACTAAAAAAACTTAAAGATATAACAAATGAAGTAGATGTAAATGACTTAAGTAAACTTAAGGGTTGTCTCACCAATAAACATAAAGATATAGAAGAAGAAGATGTCTATATAATAACGGTTCCAACCCCGATAGATAAGAAAAGAGAGCCTGATCTTAGACCTTTAAAGAAAGCCTGTGAAAATATTGGGAAGATCTTAAATATTAATGATTTGGTAATTTTTGAGTCTACCGTTTATCCTGGCCTTACCGAAGAATTTTGTGTTCCAATATTAGAAAAAGAGTCTAGTCTTCGTCTCAATAAAGAATTTTTTGTTGGCTATAGTCCTGAGAGGATAAATCCTGGGGATAATAATAGAAAATTAACGGATATTAAGAAAATAACTAGTGGTTCTAATTCCAAAGCATTAAAGATTGTAGATGGTATATATAAATCAATAATCAAGGCTGGAACTTACCCAGTAAAATCTATAAAAGTTGCTGAAGCTGCTAAAGTTATTGAGAACACACAGAGAGATATCAACATCGCATTAGTTAACGAATTATCTTTATTATTCAAGAAATTAGATATTGATACTAACGAAGTTATAAATGCTGCTGCAACAAAATGGAATTTCATAGACTTTAGACCAGGACTGGTCGGTGGACATTGTATTGGTGTTGACCCATATTATTTAACACACAAAGCAAAAGAAGTTGGGTTTGAGCCAAAAATGATTCTATCTGGAAGGCAGACAAATGAATTTGTTCCGCACTATATTTCTAATAACCTTTTGCATGATTTAAAAAAGAAAGGAATAAAATATAAGGATGCTCAAATTTTAATTTTGGGACTGACTTTTAAAGAAGATTGTCCAGATATGAGAAACTCTAAAGTAAAACAAATTTATGAAGATCTTAATTCTAAATCATTAAAGGTTGATGTTTATGATCCCCAAGTTCATCAATCTGAAATACTAAGACATTACCCAAAAAAATCAGTATTAGGAAAATTTCCCCAAAAAAAGAAGTTTTACGACTGTATATTAGTAGCGGTACCACACCAAGATTTTAAAGAGTTTGGATATAAAAAGATTAAATCTTTGGGTACTAGCACCGTCTTATTTTATGACTTGAAAGAAACTTTTCCAGATGAGGAGGTAGATTTCAAATTATGAAAACAGTCTGCTTAACCGGCGTAGCCGGATTTATAGGTTTTCATTTAGCAAAGCAATTAGAAGCCGAAGGTTATAGGGTTATTGGTATTGATAACTTAAATAGCTACTATGATCAAAAATTAAAAATAGATAGACTCTCCGAACTACAAAATCTTAATAAATTTGAGTTTTTAGAGTTAGATATTTCAGATAACTCTAAGATAATGTCTTTAGATGATAGATTTTCTTTTGATATAGTTATAAATCTTGCAGCTCAAGCCGGTGTCCAATATTCTCTTGTTAATCCCCATGAATATATATCTTCAAACGTAACTGGATTTTTAAATATTTTAGAGCTTTCTAAAAGGCAAGCTGTAGAGCATTTACTTTATGCCTCTTCGAGCTCTGTCTATGGTCTTAATAAAACTATACCTTTTAGTGAAGATCATAATGTTGACCATCCTATAAGCATTTACGCTGCTTCAAAAAGAAGTAATGAGCTAATGGCTCATTCTTATTCTTATTTATATGACATACCTACTACTGGATTAAGATTTTTTACAGTTTACGGACCTTGGGGAAGGCCGGATATGGCGTTATTCATATTTACCAAAGCAGCCATTGAGAATAAAACTATAAGAGTAAATAATTTTGGAGATCATGCTAGAGACTTTACTTACGTGGATGATATCGTTGCTGGTATAAATAGCATTATCCCTAAACCACCACAAACAAATAACTTATCTAAACTTAGTCCATCTCAAAGTGATGCTCCATGGCAAATACTAAACATAGGCAGGGGGCAGAAAGTCCAACTAATGGAATTCATAGAAATTATTGAAGATTATTTTGGAAAAGAAATAAAGAAAGAATTTGTTCCTCTTCAAGCTGGGGATGTAGCAAATACCTTTTGTGATACCTCTAAATTAAGAGAACAGTTTCATTATGATCCTCAAGTTTCAGTTAAAGACGGTGTAAAAAACTTCTTAGATTGGTATGTAAGTTACTATAAATCATAAAAAAATATAGATAGTTTTGAAACTAAAGATGAATGAAGAAAAGAACCTTTTGTTAATTATTCCTAACAATGAAATAGGTGGAGCTCAGAACTTCTTCAAGAGATTATTTAAAAGTATATCTTCTCATAACAAAACTTTTTATATTGAAGATGAAGCAGTCTTGAGTTCATTGACAACAAAGCCCTCAAAAAATATTTTTCATAGAACTTGGGCTATTTATAAGAATATTAAACAACTTAGTGCTAATGGAAGAGTAACAGTCCTCGCAACTGTTAATTCCACGGCTCCAAGTGCTTTATGTAAACTTTTGCTTATTAATTTTTACTTAGTTTCAAGGTTAGGAAATACTTTAAGTGCTGAAATTAAAACTCAAGGAATAAAATCTTACTTCACAAGGCAAAAACAGAAGTTAATATTTTTTTTGTCAGACTTGGTAGTATTTCAATCAAAATCCATGAAAGAAGATGCACTAAAGGTTCTAGAATTGAAAGATTCTTCAAAGTTTATAGTTATCAATAATGGAATTGATTTTGCAGAGGTCTCTTTAAGATCAAATCAAGCAGGGGTTATGGAAATTGACAGGGATTATTTCAACTTTATCCTTTTGGGGTCATTTAAGCATCAAAAAGCCTATGATATTTTTCTTGATGCAATAAGTCTTATACCTAAAGGTAAAATTAATGAAATGAGATTCTATATATGTGGAGGTGATGTTTATGGAGATGAAGCTTACAAACAATTCAAGGAGGGTTTAGAGCAAAACGAATTAACTAAGTCTGTATTCTTGATGGGCAATCAAGATAACCCTTATCCATTGCTTAAAAAGATGGATGCTTATATCTTGCCTTCACGATATGAAGGTTTTCCTAATTCCCTTATTGAAGCCCTTGCCTTTGGTCTACCAAGTATTGTTTCAAGATGCCCAGGAGCAAACGAAGAAATCATAGTAAAAGGAATGAATGGGTTAACTTTTGAAAACGAAAATGCATCTGATCTCAAAAATCAAATTGTTTTAATGCAAGAGAATCATAGCTGCTTTGACTCTACAAAGATAATTGAAGATATTAAGGGAAGATTTAATATAGATAATATAGCTAATCAATATATTCAGGCAATAGATAAGTAAATATGTGTGGTATCAATGGAATATTTTCCAACTCTGTTTCGTCAGACGAACTTAGACATAAGATATCCTTAATGAATGATGCAATAGTCCATCGAGGTCCAGATTCAGATGGGATCTTTAATGAAAGTGGAGTTGCTCTAGGTTTTAGACGATTATCCATAATAGATCTCTCTAAGAATGGAGATCAGCCAATGATATCTTCTACTGGCCGATATGTAATCATCTTCAATGGAGAGATATACAACTTTCCACTATTAAAAAAAGATTTAATAAAAGATTTCAAAATCACCTTTAAAGGAACATCTGACACTGAGGTCTTTCTTTGCCTGATAGAAAATTATGGTTTAAAGAAAGCTTTAGAAAGAGTACAGGGAATGTTTGGATTTTGTTTGTATGACAAAAAAGAAAATATAGTTCATTTATGTAGAGATAGATTAGGCGAAAAGCCTCTTTATTATTCATTGATAGATCAAGAACTTAGTTTTAGCTCTGAATTAAAGCCACTCACTAATCTATTAAAAGGCAAACTTAATTTAGATATAGATAATATAAATTTCTTTATTACTAAGTCTTATTTCCCAGAAGGTGCTTCTGTCTTTCAAGAAGTTCAAAAAGTGATTCCTGGAACTGTTCTAAGTCTCAAGTTAAAAGAGAATAAAGTGGTTGATACCGCGGTTTATTCTTACTGGAGTTTTATGAATACTGTGGATAGTTCCTTAAAGTCCCAAGTAGACAACTATGATCAAGCTATGCAAGATTTAGACAGTCTATTGGATATCAAGGTTAAAGAAAGAATGATTTCTGATGTGCCACTAGGAGCATTTCTTTCTGGAGGTTACGACTCTTCTTTAATCGTCGCTTTAATGCAGAAGAATTCTCTTAACAAGATAAAAACCTTTTCAATTGGCTTCCATTCTTCAGTGCATAATGAAGCTGAAGAGGCTAGGGAGATATCAAATCATATCGGAACCGATCATCAAGACCTTTACGTATCAGATAAGGAATTGATAGAAACTATTTACAGGCTACCATCTATTTATTGCGAGCCTTTCGGAGATTCTTCACAAATCCCAACAGTACTTCTTTCTGATCTAACAAAATCCAAAGTAACGGTATCTTTAAGCGGGGATGGCGGAGATGAAATATTTGGCGGCTACGGAAGATATTTTTTAGGTCAGCAGATTGTTAACTCACTAGGAAAGATTCCTTATCCCATTAGGAAATCAATTAAAAGTTCTGGCTTGATTAATAATTCTTTAACAAGAAATATTTCAAACTTTTTCATTGGAGGTTTAGTATCTAACTTTCATCAGAAATTTGAAAAATTAAATAATATTTTTGATTTTACAGATGAATCAGACTTGTATAAGAAACTTTCTACTTTTGGAAATAACTTCATACTAAATCCTTCAAGTATGCCTTTTAGCTCTAATGATATATGGAGCAGAAGAATGGCTTATGCTGAAAAGGCTATGATGCAAGATACAATAGACTATTTACCAGGAGATATTCTAACCAAGGTGGATCGAGCTGGGATGTCAGCAAGTCTTGAAACCAGAATCCCTTTTTTAGATCATGAGATAATTTCTTACGCTTGGAGATTGCCATTTGATTATAAATATAAGAACGGCTCAGGGAAGTATATTTTGAAAGAAATAGCACATAATTACATACCTAAAAGCTTACTTGATAGGCCCAAGAAAGGTTTTGATATACCACTTAGTTCTTATTTAAGAGATGAATTAAGAGATTATTCTTTAGATATTATTAATGCTTCTAGACATGATCTAGATTCTATATTTAATTTTGAAAATATTGATCTTGCTTATGGTTCTCATCTAAATCAAATGGAAGATAATTCCAATCTTCTTTGGAATACAATCTCTTTTTTTGCATGGCATGAAGAATACCTAAAATAGGTTTAACTTACTCATAGAAAACAAATAATTTGTAAAGGAGAAAAGTAATTAACGCTGGCATACCAATAGATATAGCGTGAGCTAATGGTTCAGAAAAAGTACTCATTCCTAGATTGTAAAATAAGCTTGCTAGCATTGAGAATATAAAAATAACTATCGGCATACAACTAATTTGTATTACCAAAAAGCGAGTACTTTGGGTTTTGAAAGGTGTTGAAGAAAAAGGAAAAACCCATTTTCTGTATAAAAAGAAAGCAATAATTAAAGCTATTGAGTAGGCTAGTATTGCAGAGATCACTAGGTCTAGATAGTTCCTTAGCAGAAGCCTGCTGAAAAAGTTAATTGAAGCAGCTGAGGCGCCTGCCAATATAAAATAAATAAATTGTTTACTAAAATATAATAGGACATAACCCTTCAGCTTATTAATCATATTTAGCCAATAAGTCGTATTTTTAACAATCTAAGGATAGTTTTCAAAAATGGAGGAACTTCTTTTTGAATTGAGATTTTAGATACGCCTGCTCCTGTTTCTCTTTCCTTAAAATAGATTGGTATTTCAGTTATTTTCTTTCCGCTTTTACATATAAAAAAAGAAAATTCTACTTGAAAAGATGGGTGGCCTTTAGAGTTGATGTTGTCAGAAAACTCTTCAAATAATTCTCTTTTAAAACCTCTAAAAGTATGAGTACAGTCAGTAAGTTTTATACCTAAAATATATCTGCAAATTAAGTTCATTCCTCTGCTGCCTATATCTCTTAAGGGAGACTTACCTATTTGTTTACCTTCGTTCATATACCTAGAACCTATCGCTAGGTCATAACCATCATCTAATTTATTTTTTATTTTTAAGAGATCTTTAGGTGATTGAGAAAGGTCGGCATCAATACACAATATATATTGTCCCGTAGAGGCCTTGTAGCCTGCTTTGTGTGCTGCTCCTATACCTTCCTTCTTTCCATTTTGGACAAGTCTAATTTGAGGAAATTTTTGATTTAATCTATTGACCTCATCTGCTGTTCCATCTGGACTATTATCATCTACAAAGAGGATTTCAAGCGTGTCCTTGAATTCAGAAAACTCATCTAATAGCTTAGTAGAGCTTGGTTCTACATTAGTTTTTTCATTATAGACAGGAACAATGATAGATAAGAGCTTTCTGGACATCTGCTTATTTAATGGCTAGTTTTTTTTGTAAAAACTTTTAAGACTTTCTTCTATGAGATTTATATGACCATCATTGAGTGCAGGATGACATCCTATAAAGAAAGCTTTATCTCGCAATGTTCTAGAGAATTCTAAATCACCATGAATTCTATGATTTAAATTTCTAAATGCAGGCTGATCTGGTAAGCAGCCCATCATCATTGCTCTAGTCTCTATACCCTTAGATTCAAGATAAACACAAATTTCTTTTCTTGAGAAGGGAGCTTCGGAGTCTATTAAGATTGGAATGCCATAATGTGCTGATTTATCTCCCTCTCTCGGTACTATTGTAGAGAGCCATTCTTTTTTGTTGATTATTTCTACTATTTTTTCTACAACCTCTCTTCTTTTTTCATTCAAGAAATCAAGTTTGGAAAGTTGCACTCTACCCATAGAAGCAGCCACGTCAGTCATTCTTACATTGTAGCCAGAAGTCTTACTAACATATCTTACGTCATAATCTGAAAGTAAGTTGTCATTGTAGAATCTATTTTTACTGTCAAATAATCGGCCAAACTCTCTAAGCTCTCTTAAGGCATTATCTATTTCTTCATTAGATGAAAAAATCATACCTCCTTCTCCGGTTGTTATATTATGAGCAACAAAAAAGCTTAATGCACTAACATCGCCATACGCACCAAGTTTTTTACCTTTTCTTTCTCCGCCATGCGCTTCACAACAATCTTCTAGAATTTTAAGTTTCTTTTCTTGTGCTAAATCTACAATTTTTTCTATCTCTCCAGGAAAACCAAGGTTATAGACTGGCATGATTACCTTTGTTTTATCAGTAATAGATTTTGAAACCTCATCAACATTCATGAACCAGTCAGTTTGACCCACATCAACGTAAACCGGAACAAGTCCTAATTGATATATTGGAGAAACGACTGAAGAGAAAGTTGCGGCAGGGACAATAACTTCATCACCAGGATTTATCATACCTAAATTTATTAGACTAGCTAACGCTAGCATATTTGCTGATGTACCAGAGTTTACTGCAACAGCATGAGGCACATCCATATAACTAGCAGCTTCTTTTTCAAATTCTTTAACTATTGGTCCTTGAGAAAGCCTAAGATTAAGTAAGCAATCTAACGCTGCAAGAACTTCTTGCTCGTCATAAACTGGAAATCCAACTGTTACAGTGCTTTCAAAGTTTTTTGATTCAGCATCTCTTCTTTTAAAAAACTCATCTTTAACAAATTTTTCTAGATTTTTATCCATTTAAATTTTCCTTTTATTTTTAGCTAATCGTTGAGAGCGGAGAATTATACACTTTCAAGTGTTTGCTAACTATTTTTTAGTAATTTATTTAACATTAATAATGGTTCTTTATAGTTGCAAGAATTCCATCTTTAAAGCTAGTTTCTGGCTTCCAACCTAAAACTTTTTTTGCTAGGTCTATATTTGCTGAATGGTTAGAATCTCCCTGTTGTTTTGGGATATTAGATTCTTCAAATTCTATACCCTTTTTTACGCCTGCTACTTTTTTTATTATTTTTACAGCTTCAGAGATTGTTATGGCTTCACCAGAAGCTATATTGATAGGCAAAAAACCTTTTCCATTTGATTCTAAGGTAAGAAGAAACGCTTTTACAACATCAGAGATGTAAACAAAATCTCTTGTTACATTAGGATTACCAAAATTTGCAGTTATTTTAGGGCCTGTAATTTTTCTTATAGCTTCCGGCACAAATTGATTCTTTCTAGAACCAGGTCCATATACTGTAAATAAGCGCAAAGAGTAAACATCTACTGCAGATGAAGCACTATAAGTTTTAAGAAGCTGTTCAGATGCTAATTTACTTGCCCCTAAGTATTCACTTGGTGAGAGAATCATATTCTCTGAGAATGGTTTTGATTCTGTTCCAGAATAAACATATACGCTACTACTAAATATTATCTTTTTTGTTTCAAGCTTTTCTGCAAAGTTAATTATATTTGAAGTTATAGATACGTTTTCTGAAAATTGATTCTTAGCCTCAGAATCTTTTAAAAAAGTTTTGCTAATTGCTGCTAAATGGAAAATTATGTCTACTTGATCAGGTAAATCTTTTGGGAGTTCCTCATTTAATAGGTCGTGATTTATAAAGTGTAAATTATTATATTTATCTTCTAAGTTTGCTTTTCTATTTCTTGAAATACAGAAGATATTGTGATTTTTATATTTTCTTGATAGCTCTTTGATCAGATTGCTAGCTATAAAACCATTAGCACCTGAGATCATTATATTCATCTTATTTATTTAAAATCCTCATATGTATCTTCAGTCTTATTTATGCCCCTCAGCTGGTATAAGGAACCAGTAAAAGTATGATTGCCGTGCATATCCCAATCATCATGATTATTTAAATTAACCCTATAAATAGCCACTCTTTCTGGCCAAATTAGGTCTTTATTCTTTAGATAAGGCCAAACTATAGGCTTGTAGTCATTATTCCTTTCCCATTCAATAATTTCATCTTTCCAAGATGGCCATTCAACTTTTACAGTAGATGAAAAGAGAGTTGAAGGAGAAAAACTCAGAACTCTTGGATAATACTCAGCTATTCCAATAAATATAGGAGCTATTACGAGTGCGGTAGCTAAATTTTTCCCAAGCAACCTTTGTTCCGACGTAATAAATTTGTGATAAAGGAAGAAAAGGATTATGAAGCTCGTCAGATAAGAATACCTGAATCCACCATGTCCTCCAAGAGAGAGGAGGCTTATTAAAATACTTAAGTAAATGAAAGAAAAAAGAAAATATACCTTTTCTTCTATATTTGAAAGTTTGAATAACTTATAGAATATAAAACCTAATACTGATAATAATACAGTATTTATTATAAAGCTTACTTGGCTTATTGCCTTTGCAATAATAGCAAATACACCTTGCAAGTTATTAGGAAGAATATTGACTAGATTGTAGTAATAAGAACTTTCAATTCCCAAATTAGCAATATCCATTGATATTCTAAAGACGAACGACGAAAAGTATCCAAAAATTGGGAAGACTATATTGAACTGTATTAAGTAAATTAACCTTCCGATTAAAGATAAATTCTCAGATATTGATCCTGCTAGCATTCGATTTTGATTACCTGTTCCCATAACAGAGGAAATATAAAAGAACAGTAAATGAAGAAGTCCAAAAATAAGAAAAATTGAACAATAGAAAAGTACTGCCTTTTCTTTATTTCTTAAATATCTAAATAGAAAAAAAGGAGACATTAACAAAGTGAAGGGACCACTTAAGATACCGATGATTAATAAAAAGCAGTAAAAAATTCTTTTAAATAAATTTTTTAAGTTTTCATCTAGTAGAATTAAGAAAGTTGTAACTGGAAAGATAAAATGAGGATTCGTTGAATTAAGCCATATCTCTCCTGTGCTGCAGCAAAAGATTAAAAATAAGGATAATATAATTTTTTGTTCTAGGTTCTTCCAATACTTACAAGCTGTAAAAAAGATTATAGAAATTGGACATAATAAAACTAAGTATCCAAAAAGGGTTGTAATTAATGGGGCATTTTCGATAGCAACTAAAGATGATAAAAAGCCACCAATTCTTGAAAGCAAATTATAGTAAGCCGGATACTGAAGGGTATTAAACCCTTCCCACCACGAAGTTGTATTGAGAAAAGTTTCAAAGTAAATTCTTTCCTCTCCCCAGAACCTGGGTTCTAAAATGAATAAGGGGTATCTTAAAAGAATTAATACACTGAGAATAAGAAATATAGTTAAAGATAGTTTTAGGAAATTATGTGAATTATGATCAATAGATCTTAAATAAGTTGAGGCCTTAAGTAGCATATATAGTTATTTCTCAGGCTTCAGGTCCTTATTCTTTATGTACCAGCTTTTGGAGATCTCTAGGCCATCAGCCAAAGAGATGCCGGGATTAAAACCTAGTGCTTGCAGTTTACTTATGTCAGGACATCTTCTTAAGGTACTACCTTCAGTTAATTTTCCAGGAATAACATTTATATCAATTTCAAATAATTTACTTATTTCAATAGCAAGTTCAGAGAGCTTTATTTCATTTGAAGTACCAATGTGATAAACATTTAAATGTTCCCCTTTATTTATAACTCTCATTAAACCATCTGTGAAATCATCTATGAAAATAAAAGCCCTTGTTTCGTTTCCCGTTCCTTGTATTTTGAAATCAATAGGGCCACCTTCTGAGTTACTTCTTTCTAATTCATCCATTTTCAATAGAAATTCAGGTATTACATGCTCCCAGCCCATATCTGGACCAAATACATTATGAGGTCTAAATATAACAACTCTTTCAAAATGTGATCTTCCATAATTTATAGCTAATAGTTCACTTATTAATTTTCCTCCTCCATAAGAGTACCTTGGGTTTAGCAGATCCGGAACAATGAGTGGAACATTCTCACTAGTAGGAACCTCTTTAGGGCTTTGGTAGACCTCGGAACTTGAGGCCAATATTAAGTCTTCGATTTTATTTGATATACAAGCATCCAGTACGTTCATCATTCCCTTAACTCCTACTTCTAAGACAAGCTCAGGAAGTTCATAGAAGAATCTAGTTCCATTAACGAAAGCTAAGTGACAGACAGAGTCAATTCCTTCACAGGCTTTATTGACTTGATCAAGATCTCTAATATCACCTTCAACAAACTCTATATCATCTAGAATATCATCGAGCCTTCTTAAGTTTCCTCTTGAATTATTATCAAAAACTCTTACTGAATGGCCTTCATCAAGTAATTTCCTAACTAGTGCACTACCTATAAAACCTGAACCTCCGGTAACCAAGTATTTCTTTTTCATAAACTAATTATTTAAAATTATTGAGGGTTAGATTTCCAAATGTCGATTACGTCAGTAGAGTCTAAAAACTTTAAATCTGCATACTGCGAATGTGGCGCTGCGATGATTATTGTTTCACATTTTTCGACAATTTCTTCTTTTGTTACAAATTCTGGATTATTAGCAAATTCATCCGAGCATAAGACTTGAGCCCCACTGAACTTCAAAATTTTTGATAGCCTAAAGGATAGAGAATCTCTTATATCATCGACATCCGCCTTAAAGGCCATACCTAATATTCCTACTTTTCTATTTTTTAATTCATATCTGCTCTTCATTTGATTTACTAAGAAATTAGGTAACCCTTCATTTACCATCATTGCTGAATGACCTAAAAGGAAGCCTCCCTGATAAAAACTAGAAATTTGCATAGTATCTTTTAATAAACAAGGTCCAGCAGCAAATCCAGCAGAAGGTAGTTGTGAGGCCCTTTCGTATCCTTCCACCATTGCTTTTCTAACTTTGTTGTAATCTACTCCTTGATCTTCGCAAATCATAAAAAACTGATTAGCAATTGCAAACTGAATATATCTCCACGAATTAGCAAATAACTTTGCTAATTCAGCTTCTTGCATTGTAGTTTTTATTATAGAAGAGCTTATGTTTTGAAAAAGATCAGATGCTTCGTTTACCGCATCATCACTAAAACCAGCAACTATTTGAGGAAGTTTCTTTAATTCTTTAATGGCATAACCTTGTACTATTCTTTCAGGACAATAAGAAAGCTTCCAATTCTCACCTTCACCGAGTGTTCTTTTAATTTGTTCACAGGCATTTGGTGCAACTGAACTTCTTATTATAATTAGTTGGTCAGGATTCAAGTATTCCTTTAGCGAAGAGATAAATTCTAGGAATTCTCTTGTTCGAGAATTCATATACTCATCTACTGGGGTGCCTATAGCAATTATTATGTTTTTAGACTCAGCAATAGATTGTGAGTCCAAAGAAATTGATAAATTTCCATTTTTTAGAGTTTTTTTAAGAAGAGGCTCAGCTTCGTATTCTACAAAAGGTAATTCTCCTCTAGATACAATTTCTGCAGAGTCTTTATTAATGTCTTGAAGGCATACTTTTAATCCTTTCGATGCGAACACAATACCCAAAGGCAAGCCTATATGGCCTAATCCACCTACAATACAAATATCATATTTATAGCTCATATTTATTTCTTTTATTTACTTAGAGACAAGACAAAGGGTTACTTTTCATTTGCCAAGTGGTTAGAATAGGATTATACACTTATTATTTATCATCCAAAAAAAAATTAAGTAGAGAAGTATGAGCAGTGTTCATGTGATAGTTACAGGAGGATTTGATCCTATACATTCTGGCCATATAGCATATCTTGAATCTGCTAAGACCTTAGGCAATAAACTTTGGGTAGGTTTAAACTCAGATGATTGGCTTTGCAGAAAAAAAGGTAAATTTTTTATGGAATTAACAGAAAGAAAGAAAATAATATCTACATTTAATATGGTCGACCATGCTTTTTCCTTTAACGATGATGATAACTCTGCTTGTGACGCCATAGAATTTGTTTTATCTAATATAGCCAATGAAGATAAAATTATTTTTGCTAATGGGGGCGATAGAACTAAAGGCAATATTCCAGAAGTAGAAAGATTTCAGGCGAGTGATAATATTTCTTTTCAATTTGGAGTGGGGGGAGATAATAAAATGAATTCTTCAAGCTGGATACTTGAAAATTGGAAAAATCCAAAAACTGAAAGAAAGTGGGGTCATTACAAGGTTTTTGACGAGAGGGAAGGAGTAAAAGTAAAGGAGTTAGTTATTGAACCAGGAAATACATTGAGTGACCAAAGACACTTTAAACGTTCAGAGCATTGGTATGTCCTGGAAGGGGTTTGCAAAATAGCACTTCAAACAGGAGAAAAACAAAGCGAAGTTCAATTAAATCAACATGACAGCTTAGTGATCGAAAAAGGAACGTGGCATAGAGCATTTAATGACACTAACTCTATTTGCTCTATACTTGAGGTTCAGTACGGTGAAGATTGTGTTGAAGAAGATATAGAGAGAAGATCGTAAGTAGGAATTTACCTTTATTTTAAAAATGGAAACTTTTATGAATATTGACTATAAATTATTGATAGAGCACTTAAAAAATAGTTTCAGATTTATCTTTATAACTACTCTGTTAACAGCTTCTTTAGGTTTAGTCTATTTGATATTTGATACACCCAAATACGAAGTAAGCGTAATAATAGCTGCTAATGAAACTGATAATCAGGTTGGTTTCACTGAGCAAGGTGGTCTGGCAACGTTAATTGGAGGAAAAAAAAGTAATACTTTTATTTATGAACTTAATGAAACAATCTTCTCTCTTAATGTAATTAAAAGATTAGATGAAAAGGACAATACATTGTTCAAAATTTTTGAATATTTTTACGATGAAGAAACAAAGTCTTACTCTCAAATAATTAATGTTGATTCCATTTTAAAAAAAATAAAATTCTGGTTTTATGGAATAAATTATCAATCTACTCCTAATCTTTTCATGCTAAGAGATTACATGAGAGGACAGGTCTCAATTTCAATGGATGAGTTTTCTGAGTTTATTACAATTTCTTCTTTGACGACGAATCCAGAATTTACGGAAGGCATGATAAAGACACTTCTAGTAGAGACCGATAATGCTTTTAAGCATGCAGACAAATCTGAAACAACCGCAAAAATTACATATTTATATTCTGAATTATCTAAAAATAGTGAAGTAAATCAAACTGCCGCAATCTCTAATATTCTGCAAAAAGAACTTCTCAAGAAATCCCTTATAGATTCAGGTGCAAATTATAAATTTAAAACTGTAAGAGGATTTGAAAAATCTGAATATCCAGTATATCCAAATTTTACTTTTATCCTTCTTCTATTTAGCTTCTTTGGTTTTTTTGGTTCTCTTGCCTATAAAATGCTTCTATTTGTAGTTAAATCTTAATAAGTTTAATTGTGCTCTACAACAGCTCAGTAGATCTCTATTTTGTAGACTCTGTTTTAATTTTTTTATTATCTGAGGTTTCAAATTTATTCTTTTGCGGAATTATTCTTTTGTTATTGTTTTACTTTAAGACATTAAATTTGACTGAAGTTTTATTCTGGTTTGGTGGGTTTGCATCAATAATAATTATGGCTCCGTTTATTCAAGACCTCTTTCCTGATTCGGGCGGTTATTTAAGATGCGTTCGCGATCTGAAAGATAATTTAAGTTTTGATGAAATAGGATGCCAGGCATCTATTGCAGCTGAGTCTGAATCTTTTCAATTTTTAAATTTCAAAAGAAGCGTTCCCGCCATCTATTATTCTATTATCCCTATTCCTTCTATAGCTACCATTATGTCATTGGCATTTATAAATAAGATTTATTTACTTTTTTTGTATATTTTTTTGAGGAATAGAATTGAGAATAATGAAATGAAGTTCTATTTACTAATTTTATTTTTTTTCCCAACGATATTGCTTTATAGCACAACCGGATTGAGAGAAATATTTATTTTAATTGTGCAATCCTTTCTATTAATAACAATAATTGAAAGGAAGTGGTTGTTCTCTACGGTTTTGATTTTTTTACTTGCTTCAGTTAAGACCCAAAATGCAGCTGTATTTTTAATTCTTTTTAGTGGCGCTCTTATCTTTAGGTCTGACAAAAGCTTTGGTCATTTATTGATTTTCTCAATTCTATTTTGCGTAACTGTTTTCACCTATGAAAAGGATATATTAGACGTAATAAACTATTTTAGAATTGGGTTCCTAAAAGAAAATTATATGATTCCTCTAAGCGGTATTGTCATTGAATATGAATCAATATTTTCTTTGATGATTAATTCTCCTGTATTATTTTTGCAGGGCATCTTTTCTCCTGGGTTTGGAATGAGTGGTCTTAATTTAATCTTCTTTCCGGAAAGTATTTTATATGTTGCTTTATTTATTTGGGGAGCTAAGAGAAGTAATTATTTTTCTGAAAGTTTAAATTGGTTAGTTTTTATTACTGGTTTAGTAGGTATAGTTTTAAATCTTATTGTTGTTGACAATGATTCAACATACTTGAGGTACAGATTCACATTTACATATTTATTGATGTTCCATTTACTATTATTTATGGGCAAAAAAGAAGTGAAACAACCTTCAGAAGTTGGAAAAACTCTCTATCAATTATAACAATTTGAATCTTCATCATTCAAAAGAGAGTACAATCAGAATATGGATAAAGATAAAAAGGTTATTGAGGACTTTGGTAAAGAGTGGAGTCGCTTTTCTCAAGTTAACAAAGTATCTAATCAAGAAGCAGACTATATTTTTAATGGGTATTTTAAAATTTTTCCAAAAGATTTTTTTAATGACCAAACAAAGATTGGTTTTGATATGGGATGTGGGAGTGGAAGATGGGCAAAATATATTGCTCCACAAGTCAGTATTCTGCATTGCGTCGATCCAAGCGCAGAAGCTTTAGAAGTGGCTAAAATAAATCTCAGTGAAAATAAAAGTTGTAATTTTATATGCAGTAAAGCTGATGAATTTGATATACAAGATCAATCTATGGATTTTGGATATTCTCTAGGAGTTCTTCATCATGTATCGGACACAGAAAAATCACTTGAAAATTGTGTATCTAAATTAAAAAAAGGAGCTCCTTTTTTACTTTATCTATACTATAAATTAGACAATAGATCGTGGATATTTAAACAAATTTGGCGCGTAGCAAACTTAATGAGATTAGTGATTTGCAGATTACCTTTTACTTTTAAGAAGCTCGTCACAGATTTTATAGCTTTGGTTGTATATTACCCAATGTCAAAATTAGCTTTACTATTTAATAAATTGAATCTAGACGATTCCTTTTTACCACTTTCTTTTTATAAGTATTCTAGTTTGTACACTATGAGAACTGATTCTCTTGATAGGTTTGGTACTTCGCTTGAAAAAAGATACACCCGACAATCTATGCATGAACTTATGATAGATAGTGGTTTAGAAAATATTAAGTTCTCGGAGACGGAACCATTTTGGGTTGCGGTTGGTTACAAGAAATAGATATGCAAAAAATCTTGGTTCTATGTCCTTACCCAGAAGGAAAAGCAGCAAGTCAGAGATTCAAGTATGAGCAATATTTCTCTTCTTGGCAACGAGAAGGGTTTTCGATTGAGGTACGCTCCTTTTTTGATGAACAAACTTGGACCATTCTTTATAAAGACTCTTACTACTTGAAGAAAATATACGGTACTCTTAAAGGCTACTTAAGAAGAGTATTGTGCCTTGGATCTATTGGGCAATATGATGTTGTTTATGTACATATGTGGGTTACACCTTTAGGACCACCTTTATTTGAGAGGATAATCCGTTTATTGGCAAAAAAAGTAATTTATGATTTTGATGATTCTGTGTTCTTAAAAGGTAGTCGCCCTAAATCCATGAACTTAAATATCTCGAATATAGCAGGTAAGAGTACTTACTTAATAAAATACTCAGATCATGTAATATTAAGTTCACCTTATAATTTAGAATTCTGTTTAAGAGAAAATCTACAATCTGCAGCAACTTATGTTCCGTGTTCTATTAATACTGATAGGTTTGTAGAGAAGAAACAAGAACAGAGAGACAAGAAGATAGTGCTTGGATGGACCGGTACCTTCTCTTCAATTGCATACTTAGACTTACTCAAGGATGCTTTATTAAGCCTGAATAAGATCGTAGATTTTAAATTAATCTTAATCACTAATTTTGCTTATTCTTTTGACCATATCGACCTAGAAGTAATTGAGTGGAATGAGCAAACAGAGATAGAAGATTTGCATAAAATTGATATAGGCTTATATCCTCTGATTGAAGATGAATGGACTCTAGGGAAGGGAGGGCTTAAAGTGATGCAGTATATGTCAATTGGTATACCTTCCGTTGCAACGAAACATGGAACGGCAATAAATATAATTGAACACGGCAAAAGCGGTTTACTTGTAAGTACTGATGAAGAATGGATAGCTTCTCTAAAAAATTTAATAGAAGATAGTGATTTAAGAAAAAAAATGGGAAGTTCTGCTAGGAAACATGTTGATGAAAATTATTCAACTGCAGCCGTAGAAAAATATTACATAGAAATATTAAACCAGCTTTAAATAAGAATATGAAAAATACTTGCCGGCTATGTGGCTATCGAACTAGAGAAATTATAAACTTAGGGTCGTCTCCACCAGCTAATAATTTTCTTGATACAGAAACTACTAATATCGATTCCTTTCCGCTTGTTTTAGACTTTTGTGATAACTGTGGAGGATTGCAGTTGAGGGACTGTTTAGATAAAGAACAACTTTATTCCAATTATACTTATCTTACTCCTGATGCTACGTCTCTTACTCTTCACTATGAGAATATCTTAGAAATTCTATTAAATAACTCTTTTATAAGCCCTGCAACGGATTGTTTAGAAATTGGAAGTAATAATGGTAGATTTCTTCAATTTTTAAAACCACATGTTAAATCTGTATTGGGTATAGACCCTGCCAGAAACGTCGCAGATTTTGCAAAAGAACTTGGCGTAGAAACAATCGTTGATTTTTTCTCTAAAAGTACTGTAACAAAAATATTGAATCAGAAAAGAGATGTAGGTTTTATTGCAGCAAGACACATGTTTGCTCACAACCCTAGACCAGATGAAATATTTGAAGGTATTGACTCCATTTTAAATGACAATGGCGTTATTCTAATTGAAAATCAGTATGCAATAGAGACATTTAAAACAGGTGCCTTTGACCAGATTTATCATGAACATATGTTCTACTACTCCGTAACAAATATGCAAAATTATCTTAATTCTAAAAACTATGATCTCAACGATATCTATTTTTCAGATATCCATGGAGGATCGATCGGTTTCATTGGCTCTAGAAAAGATTGTTATGAAGTCTCAGATGCAGTAAAAAAACAACTCATCATTGAAAAGGAATACTTTGAAGGAGATAGGATCTTTAAAGAATTTAGAAATAAGGTAGATGAAGTAAAGATTAAGACTTTAAATGAAATAAACTCAGACTATCAGGGCAATAAAAAAATCATTGCTTATGGAGCTCCTGCTAAGGCATTCACAATGTTCTCTTTTTTAGAGTTGGATAGTACAAAAATAGAATATTGTGTTGATACATCAATTACGAAAATAGGAAAGACTTTTCCTCAATCAAATATTCCTGTTATTTCTGAAGATGAAATGAAACAAAGAGATTATCAAACAGTATTGGTAACTGCTTGGAATTACAGAGATGATATTATTAAAAAATCAAAAAACTTATTTAAGAAAAATACTAAGTTAGTTTTTCCTCTAACAGAATTTACAACATATATCGTTTAATATAAATGTCGAAAAAGCCCCTAAATAAGATTTCAGGAATTAAGGTATTTAAAAGACCAGTCTTTAAATCAAATTTAGGAATATTTACAGAGACGTATAAAAAGGAATGGCTAGACAATAAATTTCTACAAGATTCTATCTCAATTTCAAAAAAGAAGGGCACTATAAGAGGATTGCATCTTCAGAATGGTAAATTCAGTCAAGGAAAGCTTATAACTGTTTTTAAGGGAGCAATTCAAGATATCTTTATTGATTTAAGAAAAGACTCTGATACTTTTTGTCATTATGGTTCATTGAAGATTTCTGAAAATAATAATAATGTCTTGTTAGTACCAAGAGGCTTTGCGCACGGGTTTATAACCTTAGAATCTAATACTATAGTTAGTTATAAATTGGATAATTTCTACTCTCCTGAAAATGAAATAACAATTAGATGGAATGATCCAGACTTATCAGTGGCTTGGCCAAAGAATTTTTCATATACACTTTCCCGTAAGGACGAGGAGGGAATTAGTTTGCAAGAATTTATATCGATCAATAAATTTTAGATTTAATATATATACCAAATGAATGATTACCCCTTTGATAAAATACTCGTAACAGGTGGTTCAGGCTTCATTGGTTCAACTTATATAGAAAAAATATTAAAGGAATACAGTAATTTTGAAATTCTTAATCTAGATAAGATTAGTTACGCGTCTTCACCAAGGACAAACGCACTATTTAATTCATATGATAATTTTAGTTTTTTGAAAATAGATATTGCAGATAGGAAAGCTTTAGAAAGTGCTGTTTTAGAGTTTTCTCCTAGTTTAATAATTAATTTCGCAGCTGAATCACATGTCGATAACTCAATTAAGGCTTCAGAAGATTTTATTCAATCTAACATAATAGGATCTTACAACTTACTAGAAGTATCTAGAAAAATTTATGATTCAAATGATAACTTCATGTTTCATCACATTTCAACCGATGAGGTTTATGGGGATCTTTTGTTTGATGAGATGCCATTTACTGAAGAAAATCAGTATAAGCCGAGTTCGCCTTATTCTTCGTCAAAAGCCTCTGCAGACTTATTGGTAATGTCTTGGGGTAGAACTTATAACATTCCTTTTTTGGTAACAAATTGCAGTAATAATTACGGACCTAGACAGTATCTAGAAAAATTTATTCCAACAATCATTAGCCAATTAAAAAATGGAAAAAAAGTTCCTGTATATGGAGATGGCTTGAATATTAGGGACTGGATTTATGTTGAAGATCACATTGATGCGATTTTCTCTCTTCACGAGAAAGGCTGCAAAAATAGTATATTTAACATTGGTGGCAATGATGAAAAATCAAATATCGATGTAGTAAACTTAATTTTACTACAGATGTCAGCACTAGAATTTGTCTCTGCTGATTTTAATGCTATAAAATTTATTGAAGATAGAAAAGGGCATGATTTAAGATATTCAATTGATTCTTCTAAGATACAGAAAACAACAGGATGGGAGCCATCCACAAAATTTGATGACGGTATTGTAAAAACTATTCATTGGTATCTTGAAAATGAGTCTTGGTGGAAAGGTTAGATTTCTTCATTTATATATGAAAAGTATTGTTAGATGAAATTCATATTAGATATATTTTTAAGTTTAATATTAATCGTTATTCTTGCACTACCAATGGTCTTTATTGGCCTAATTGTAAAGTTAACTTCAAAAGGTCCAGCATTACATTGGTCAGATAGAGTGGGTAAGGATTGTATTATTTTTAAGATGCCAAAATTTAGAACGATGGTTTTGGGGACACCGCAGCTAGCAACACATCTAATGGATGAACCTGATAATTTTCATACTCCTATTGGAAAATTCCTTAGAAAATATAGTTTTGATGAACTTCCACAAATCTTTTGTATTTTTAATGGTCGTATGAGTCTTGTTGGTCCAAGACCTGCCTTATTTAATCAAAAGGACTTAATTGAATTAAGAGAAAAAAAAGGGGTTAATAGTCTTAGGCCAGGAATTACTGGACTTGCTCAAGTTAATGGAAGAGATGAAATGACTATTCCAGTAAAAGTAGGATATGATGAGGAATATTTAATGGAATCATCAGTTAAATTAGATATCTACATATTGTGGTTGACCTTCTTAAAAGTTTTAAAGAAAGAAGGTGTTTCACATTAAATATTCATAACTCAACATGAATGCTTTAAATTTTAAACAAGAAGTGCTTTCTTTAAGCAATAATCTTAAGCTCGCGATCATTTTTGTAATAGATTTTCTCATACTTTCTTGTTCGGGCTATTTAGCCATTTTTATAGAAAATGGTGTTATTTTTATTCCTCAATTAAATGACCTATTAAGAGGACTGTGGTTACCGATCTTGGGAGTAGTGGTTTTAAGTTTTTTAGGTGTTTACAAGTCTATTATCCGTTTCATGGGCTTTAAAGATATGTTAAAGCTATTAAGTGGAGTATTTCTTTTATTTATTATTTCTACATTTATTGTTTTTAATCAATCTTTTTTAGGAGGGTACCTGAGCTCTTTATCATTAGCTACTTGGATAATGGGTTGGTTATTTTCAATTATTCTAATAACTGCTTCAAGAATATTGGCCCACGTATATTTTACGGAGGTGATAATAGAATCTAGAGTTCTTATATATGGTGCAGGATCTGCAGGCATTCAATTAGCTTCCGCTTTAAAGGTTAGTCAAGAAATGCACCCAATAGCATTTATAGACCAAGATAAATCCTTACATAATTCCTATGTTGGAGGCCTTAAAATTTTACCTCCCTCGTCATTAGAAAAATTAATACAAAAGCAAAAGGTAGATGAAGTTTTGATAGCAATTCCTTCAGCTTCCAAATCAGTATTAAGGAGCTTATTGAAAGAAATAGAACAGTTTTCTATAAAGGTTAGGATATTACCAGGTCTAGCTGAATTGGCCCAAGGCAAGGTACTAGTCTCTGAATTAAAGGAAGTAGATATTTCAGATCTACTGGGCAGAGTTGAAGTTAATCCTAATCATGCTCTTCTTAATAAAAATATCAAAGATAAGGTGGTTTTAATTACAGGGGCTGGAGGCTCAATAGGTTCAGAGATATCTAGACAAGTTGCTCAAATTAAACCCAATAAAATAATACTTCTAGACTCAAATGAATATTCTTTATACGCAATAAGCCAAGAAATAAAATTAAATTTTTCAGAGGTAGATAGTTATTCAATTCTAGGTAATGTCACAAATAGTAAAAAAATTGATGATATCTGCAATTCTTTTAATGTAAATACGATCTATCACACAGCTGCATACAAGCATGTTCCACTCGTGGAAGAAAATCCCTTCGAGGCTATTGAGAATAATATAATTGGCACTAAGGTTTGTGTTGAAACTGCAATTAAGAATGATGTAGAAACTTTTGTTTTAATCTCTACGGATAAAGCTGTAAGACCTACTAACATTATGGGCGCTTCAAAACGTTTTGCTGAATTAATACTTCAATCGCTTTCAACTGATGCCTCTAATAATATAAAAACTAATATGACTATGGTTAGATTCGGCAATGTTATTGGTTCCTCCGGCTCTGCTATACCTTTATTTCAACAACAGATAAAAGATGGCGGGCCAATTACGGTTACTCATCCAGAAGTTTTAAGGTACTTTATGTCTATTCCGGAAGCAGCGGAGTTAGTAATTCAAGCTGGAGCTATGGGAACTGGAGGAGAAGTATTTGTTCTGGATATGGGAGAGCCAGTAAAAGTATTAGATATAGCAAAGAGGTTAATTGGATTAAGTGGTATGGAGCTAAAAGATGAAGAAAATCCTGATGGCGAAATTGAGATTATATTTACTGGCCTGCGACCTGGTGAGAAATTATATGAGGAGCTTCTAATAGGTGACAATGTAAATAAAACGGAACATAAGAAAATTTTAAGAGCAAAAGAAGACTATCTAGAATCTCAAGAACTTAATTCTTATTTAGAACAAATAAAAGAGGTTGATAGAAATAATGATGTTGAAGGTCTTAGAAATATACTAGAAAGAGCTATCCCTGGATTTATACCGGATAAAGATTCTATTGATGTGCTTAATTCACAAAAAGATACTGTTAAATAAATAGTAGTGTTCATTTATATAGATTCAGCAGAAGATTTAAGGTATTTAAATAATGAACTTTTGAGTAAGAAGTATGTGGGAATAGATACAGAATTCAGAAGAACTCAAAAAGATAATATGAAATTAGGACTTCTTCAGATAAATGATTCTGAAGAAATCTATCTAATAGACACTGTTTTAATAAATGAACCAAAAGATAATTGCAGTTTTCTTTTTTCTGATTCGGTAATTAAAATTCTACATTCTTGTAAAGAAGATATCGAAGCTGTGTATTCATGGGCAGGTAGATCAATGGAAAATATTTTTGATACCCAAATAGCTGATTCTTTTCTAAATGGAGAATTTTCAATAAGTTATCAAGGTTTAGTGGAAAAGATCTTAGGTATAAAAGTTGACAAAGGCGAGACAAGGTCTAATTGGTTACGAAGACCATTAAGAGATTCTCAATTGAACTATGCTGCTTCTGATGTTGAATTCTTAATAGAGTTATTTAAGGATCAGAGCAAAGCTTTGATTGAAGAGAATAAAGATGCTTGGATGGATCAGGAAATTAAATCTCTATCTTCAAGAATCTTTAATGATTCCTATGATTATCAAGATAATGCTTCTGGACTGACAAAGGCAGAAGAAAGAATCTTGCTTAATAAGTTTAATGATATCGTAATATACCTTGCAGAAAAAAATGAAATAAACCAAACTTTTTTATTTTCAAAGAAGAACCAAAAATATTTTTTAAGACTAGCTATTAATGTTGGTCTCGACAATGCCTTGTTAGAAATAACTCAGTGGAGGTCAGATTTATTTGGAGAACCACTAACAAAAATATTAAAAACTATTTAAGAATGTTTTGGACTTTATATATCGTGAGTGTTTTTTTCTTTTGTTATCTATTATCAAGAGGCAAAGAGACAAAGCCAATTAATAGAAAATCTATTAGTATTATTATTTGTATACTTTTATTAACTCCAACCCAGATACAAGTTGGTTCTAATGATTTTGCTCCAGCTATACCTACATTTTTTTTAAATCTTATTTTTGAACAAAATTACTCATTAAGAGTATTAAGACCGCTTATTTTAAGTTTTATAATTAGCTTGTTGTTTATGTGGTTTTTTAGATTACTTAAAAGAAGATTCTTTTGATTTCGAGGTTATCTAGGTTTATCAATCCCAAAGCATTACTTCCTTCGATCAACCCTGCCGACTCACCAGGATTAAAGTATATGGTATTAGCCAAAACTTCTTCTCTATATCTATGAGTATGGCCATGAAGGACTATATCCACATCTTGGTTAGCTTTGATAAAGTCATTGATCAAATCAGGTTCGTGGAAAATAGCAATTTTTTTATTATTTAAAGATACTAAAAAAGGAGGAGCTTTAAAATCAAACTTTAAATTTTTGCAGACTTCTTCTAAACCAATTTCAAACCTATCATTATTCCCAAATACACCTATCATTGGACAAGAAAGATTGGAAAATAATTGTAGGCTTTTAGATTGAGTTATATCTCCTGTATGTATGACAACATCAACTTTTTCATTATTAAAAATATTAATTATATTTTTAATATTTTTGATATTGTTGTGTGTATCGCTGACGACACCAACCAACATTAATTCTTAAGCTTTTTCTAAGATATGTATTCCACAAGCACTTCCCAGACCAATTACATGAGTTAGTCCTATCTTGGCATTTTCTACTTGCCTTTCTCCTGCTTCGCCCCGCAAGTGTGTACAAACTTCATAAATATTAGCTATTCCTGTCGCGCCAAGAGGATGTCCTTTAGATAATAGACCTCCTGAAACATTAACAGGAACTCTGCCTCCTAATTCAACTTCTCCGTCATCAATCAGTCGTCCAGCTTCTCCATCTTCACATAGACCTAAATTCTCATAATGAAGCATCTCAGCTGTAGCAAAACAATCATGCAGTTCAACAAGATCAATATCATCTGCACCAAGTCCAGCCATTTCATAAGCTTCTTTAGCCGCTTTTCTTGTACATGAATTTACATCAGGCATAACCAGATCTCTTTCTTGATAAGGATCGCTTGTCAGAACAGACGCTTTTACTCTTACTGCTCTTCCCATACCTAATTCCTTTGCTTTTTTTTCTGATACAAGAACAGCAGCTGCAGCTCCATCTACATTTACTGAACACATCAATTTAGTATTCGGGTATGAAATCATTTCTGCATTCATCACTTCATCAAGAGGAGTCTCAATTTGATATCTAGCTTTTGGATTCATTGTAGAATGATGATGATTTTTAACTGAAATTTTTGCAAATTGTTCAAAAGTAGTTCCATATTGTCTTGAATGCTCCATACCTGCTTCAGCAAATACGGCTGGCATGGTTCCGGAACCCAACAATCCTTCTTTAGGTATGCCTTTACCTCCACCAGCACCCCCTAATAAACCTGTACCCATCTGCTCTACACCTACAGCTAGAACTACATCATATAAACCTGCTTTAATTGAAGTCCAAGCTTCTCTAAAAGCTGTAGCACCCGTAGCACAGGCATTTGAACAATTAACTACTGGAATTCCCGTTTGACCAATTTCTTGTAAAATACGTTGACCCACCATGGCATTTGCTTGACCTAAGTTACCGCAATAAAAGGCCTCCATATTTTCTATAGTTAATCCTGAATCATCTAGGGCTAGAAGTGCAGCTTCCGCTCCTAAGTCTGGCACTGTTCTTTCTGGGAATCTCCCAAACTTAATCATATCCACACCCAACACATAAACATCACTCATATTATTCTCCTTCAAGTAATAGGTTTAAAGAAATAGCTAATGTAAGAGTTACCTTCAGAGTCTTTTCTTCCTAAAGCATCATCAAATATCACCTCTACTGGCATATCAAATTTTATTTTTTCGGGATCAGGATCACAATCTATTAAGTTTCCTTTCACAGTTCCTCCTCCCTCTAAGTCAACTATTGCAGAGATATAAGGCACTTCTATCCCCGGAAAGGATCTAAAAACAATAGAATAAGAATATAATTTTCCCTTATTACTGAGTTTTATAGCGTTCATGCTATCCCTGGAAAAGCAGTTTGCACAGACATTCCTCTCTCCTAAGAATATAGAGCCACAATCTTTGCATTGATGACCTTCTAAATAAGGGTCTTCACCTTCAGGTAGTTTTAAATAATCAACAACAGGTAAACTCATATTCTCCCTTTTAAAATTTACAAGTATTAGTTTTATATAAATTTAACTTCATTACAATAGGTTTTACTATGAGTTTCTTAAATTCTGCTTTAGGAGGTATGCTGGGATTTGCTATAGGCGGACCTTTAGGGGGTATTTTAGGAGCAGTTTTAGGTTCAAAACTAGGATCTCAGTCAAAACAATCCTTTTCTTCAAATCAAAGAAACCAAGCCGCTTTTTTTACTGCTTTGTTTGCATGTTTGGCCAAAATAGCCAAGGCTGATGGAGTGGTAAGCAGAGAAGAGGTAGATAAAGTAGATTCATTTATAAAAGATAGGTTTAATTTTCCTCCTGAGCAAAGACTTTTTGCTATACAGATATTTAATCAAGCTAAAGATGATTCTTACTCGTTCCAAGATTATGCAAAACAATTGGCTTCGCTACTTTCTCAAAATAAGAACTCTTTAATTATGTTTTATGAGCTCCTTTTTGAGCTTGCTATGGCCGACGGGGTTTTACATATATCTGAAGAGCATTTACTAAAAGAAGTTCCGAATATTTTTAAGATACGTTCTGAGTTATTTGAAGAGCTCAAGACTAAATTTACTAATCAAGAATCAGATGCATATTTAGTCTTAGGAGTAACTAAAGATATGTCTCTATCTGATATAAAAAAAGAATATCAGAAAAAGCGAAGAGAATTTCATCCAGATACCTTAATTTCAAAGGGATTACCTGAAGAATTACTTGAAAAAGCGAAAGAGAAATTTATACAGATTCAGCAGGCCTATGAGGAAATAGAAAGTAAAAGAAAATGAATTTTAATAATTTAGGATTTATTTATTTATTTAACATATTATGAAAATATGGAAGTTTTGATAACAGGTTCAGGTCTATACACTCCTGCAGAGACTATCTCAAATGATGAGTTGGTAGAAAGTTATAACACTTATGTCGATAACTATAACTTAGAAAATGATGAAGCTATAAAATCTGGTCAATCAAAAGCTTTGGTGCATTCAGACTCAGAGTTTATAAAAAAAGTTTCAGGTATAGAACAAAGGTTTGTATTAGATAAGGAAGGTATCTTAGATCCTGCAAGAATGAGACCTAATCTCAAAGCAAGGTCTAATGAAGAGATTTCAGTTCAAGCTGAAATAGCGGTAGATGCCTGCAAGCAAGCTATGGAAAATGCTGGTAGATCAGCCAAAGATATCGATGCAGTTATTTGTGGTTGTGCAAATCTACAAAGAGCTTATCCGGCTGTATCAATTGAAATTCAAGATGCTTTAAATATTGAAGGTTATGCTTATGACATGAATGTCGCATGTTCTTCATCTACTTTTGCTATACAAAATGCATACAATGATATTCAGAGTGGAGTTGCAGAAAGAATTCTGGTTGTTAATCCAGATATATGTTCAGCACATTTGAATTTTAAAGATAGAGATGGTCATTTTATATTTGGAGATGCATGCACCTCAGTTTTATTGGAAAGAAAAGACGATAAACCTAATTCAAAGGCTTTTGAGATACTAGGAACTAGACTAAAAACTAAATTTTCTAACAATATAAGAAATAATTTTGGTTTTTTAAATAAACCTGAAAATTCTGATTCTGAAAATCCAGATAAACTTTTTATACAAAATGGCAGGAAGGTATATAAAGACGTCGTACCTATGGTTGAGGAACATATAAAAGCTCATCTAGAAGAATTAAATTTAACTGTTCCTGAAGTCACTAGGCTGTGGTTACATCAAGCTAATTTAAATATGAATGAATCAATATCAAAAAGGATTCTAGGGAGAGACCCTAGTGAAAAGGAAATGCCTATCGTTTTAGATGAATATGCTAATACGAGCTCTGCAGGTTCAATAATAGCTTTCCATAAGAATAATTCAGATATAAATAGTGGAGAAGTAGGAGTGATCTGCTCTTTTGGAGCTGGGTATTCTGTTGGAAGCGTAGTTGTGAGGAAGTTATAATTTAAAAATGAATTTTCTAACAAAGATACATAAATTATTAGAAAGCCTTAATGGACTTAGTTTTATAGGTCTTTTTTTACTCAGAGTCTATCTCTTCTTCGTTTTATGGTACGCAGGTATTGGAAAGATCGATACAATTGATAAATTTTCAGGCTATTTAGGAACTCTAGGAGTGCCTTTTCCAGAAATCATTAGTTGGATGGTTGTGATCTTAGAGGCAGGAGGAGCTGCCCTATTATTAATCGGCCTTTTCGTAAGATGGGCTTCCATTCCTCTTTTGGTAATAATGTTTTTTGCAGGTTATTTAGTTCATTACGACAATGGTTGGTCTCATGAAGCAAACGGAATAGAGTTTGCAGTAACTTACGGTTTAATGCTTTTTCTTTTGACTTGTTTAGGTGGTGGAAAATATTTAAGTCTAGATTATTGGGTTTCGTCTAAATAAATAAATGGATCTTTATCAATTAATAGATGCTTCTCAAGAGCCTATTTTAAAAACTCATGACTGGATCCAGGAAGCTATGAAGAAAGGAGCTGGATTACCACACGCTCTTAACCTAGCTACAGTGACTCCTGCAGGACAACCTTCATCAAGAATGGTTCTCTTGAAGAGGCTTTCAGACGAAGGTCTTGTTTTTTTTACTGATTATGAAGGAAAAAAAGGACAAGAGATAAATAATAACAATAAAGCTGCGATGAATTTTTGGTGGGCAAAAACTGATAAACAGATTAGGGTCGAGGGTACTTGTACAAAAGTTAGTATAGAGGAGTCAAATGATTATTTTAATTCTAGACCTAGAGGATCAAAAATCTCTGCTTCAGCTTCAAGACAAAGTGAAGTATTAGACTCATATGAAAGTTTATTGCAAAAGGCTAAAAAGATCGGAGTTGATAACGAAGGCAAGGATATAGTCAGACCAAGCAGATGGGGAGGATTTATCCTAAAACCACATTTATTTGAATTTTGGATTAATCAAGAGAGTAGATTGCATACAAGAGAGCTTTTTGTGCTCAATGAAGAAAAAGAGTGGAAAACATCTTTGTTATCTCCTTAAACATTGCTTTTAGTTATAACTATCAATAGAATTAAAAAAAACAAGTGTCCTTTAGTATAGGTCACCACTGAAAATGCCTGAAATTACACTTCCTGATAAATCCAAAAGAAAATTTGATAATTCCATCTCTGTAGAGGATTTAGCAAAGGATATTGGTCCTGGTTTAGCTAAATCTACTATTGCAGGTAGAGTTGATGGTGTGGTTGTAGACGCGTCTGAAATAATTACTCAAGATGCACAAGTAGAAATAATCACATCTAAGGACCCTGAAGGAATTGAAATAGTCCGACACTCTTGTGCCCATTTACTAGCCCATGCTCTTAAACAGATGTACCCCGAAGTTAAGCTAGCCATAGGACCAGTAATAGATAATGGTTTTTATTACGATATCTTATTAGAAAAATCTTTAAATGATGATGATCTTCAAGCTATAGAAGATCGTATGTTTAAATTAGCGAAAACAGATTACTCCGTAGTACGGGAGGTTGTTTCAAAGAAGAAGGCTGTTAAAACCTTTAAAGATAGAGATGAACCTTACAAAGTAGCTCTAGCGGAGGATATTCCTAGTAAAGAAATTATAGCTTTATATCATCATGAAGAATATACAGATATGTGCAGAGGGCCTCATGTCACTAATACTAAACATCTAAGAGCTTTTAAACTGATTAAAGTTTCAGGCGCATACTGGCGTGGAGATTCAAAGAATGAAATGCTGCAAAGAATATATGGTACAGCGTGGTCAACTACAAAAGAATTAGAGAAGCATTTATTACAATTAGAGGAAGCTGAAAAAAGAGATCATAGGAAGATTGGCAGGCAGCTTGATCTATTTCATTTTCAAGAAGAAGCTCCAGGAATGGTATTTTGGCATCCTAAGGGTTGGTCCATATTTAGATCGTTACAAGAATTCATAAGAACTAAACAAATAGAAGCAGGTTATGAAGAAATAAATACACCACAAGTTGTTGACAGAAAGCTCTGGGAAGAATCTGGTCATTGGGATAAGTATAGAGAGAACATGTACATAACAGAAATTGATGAGGAACATGCAAATGAAAAAAGGACTAACGCATTAAAGCCGATGAACTGCCCTTGTCATGTCCAAATATATAATCAAGGTTTGAAGTCTTATAGAGATTTACCTGTCCGTTTTGCGGAATTTGGTTCTTGTCATAGATATGAGCCCTCTGGAACTCTTCATGGTTTGATGCGTGTTAGGGCTATGACTCAAGATGATGGACATATTTTTTGTACAGAAGATCAAATAGAATCTGAAACTAAGAATTTTATAAATGCTTTGTCTTCAGTTTATGAAGAATTAGGCTTTACAAAATTTGAAATTAAACTTTCGACAAGGCCTGAAGTGCGAGTTGGATCAGATAAAGTTTGGAATAAAGCGGAATTGGCTTTAGAGAATGCAATAAAGAATCTTGATTTACCTTATGAAATTTCTGAAGGAGAAGGAGCCTTTTATGGCCCAAAACTTGATTTCGTACTTACAGATGCCTTGGATAGAGATTGGCAATGTGGAACCCTGCAAGCAGATTTCAATCTTCCCGAAAGACTGGATACTAATTATGTTGGAGAAGACGGAAATAAGCATAGACCGGTAATGTTGCATAGAGCTATGTTAGGTTCATTTGAGAGATTTATAGGTATTCTTATAGAACATCATGGTGGTGCTTTACCTGTCTGGCTTTCACCAATTCAAGCTCAAATATTGAATATTACTGATAAACACAGTAAATATAGTGAAAAAATACGTAATTTATTGCAAAAAAGTGGATTTAGAGCACAAAGTGACTTGAGGAAAGAGAAGATCACTTATAAAATTCGCGACCACTCTATGCAGAAGACACCTTACCTTCTAGTGGTAGGAGATAAGGAAATGGAAAATGAAACTGTTTCCGTTAGAGCAAGGGGTGGTGAGGACCTAGGTGAAATGTCTACAAATGACTTTATGGACATTCTTGAAATAAAAATCAAAGCCAAGGAATAATAATTATTAGGAGAATCAAATAGCACAAAGAAAATCTTTCAAAAAATCTGAGAAGAGGTTACCCATCAATGGTGAGATTAAAGCAGATAATATTAGGCTGATAAGTGAATCAGGGGAGCAATTAGGTATTTTTAGTTTATCAGATGCACTCCTCGAAGCTGAAAAAGCTTCTTTGGATCTTGTACAAATGGCTAAAGATGGAGATCCTGTAGTTTGCAGATTATTAAATCATGGTAAACATATCTTTGATGCTAAAAAGAAGAAAGGAGCGTCTAAGAAAAAACAAAAAAGACAACAGATTAAGGAGATAAAATTTAGACCCGTAACTGAAAAAAACGATTACGATATAAAAGTTAATAAAATTAAGAACTTTATAGAAAATGGGGATAAAGCAAAAATAACTCTCAGGTTTAGAGGAAGAGAAATGGCTCATCAAGAGATAGGAATGGAACTGCTAAAAAGAGTTGAAGCCGATTTAGAAAGCTTAGCTAACGTAGAGCAATTCCCAACACTTGAAGGAAGACAGCTGGTTATGTTGATGGCCCCGAATAAGAAATAAACATATGAGTAAATTAAAAGTACATAGTGGAGCGAGTAAAAGGTTTAAAAAGACTGGAAAAGGCCTTAAAAGAAAGAAATCTAATAAGAGTCATATCCTTACTAAGATGACAACTAAAAGGAAAAGGCAGCTTAGAGGTACAACTAAAATTGCTAAAGGTGATCAGCAATTAGTTGATAGAATGCTTAAAACAAATACATAGAGAAAAGAAATGGCAAGAGTGAAAAGAGGTGTTCAAGCAAAGGCAAGACACAAAAAAGTTCTAAAACAAGCTAAAGGTTTCAGAGGTGCGAGAAGTCGAACTTATAAGGTCGCTAAACAAGCTGTAATGCGTGCTGGACAGTATGCTTATAGAGATAGAAGAGTAAAGAAAAGGGTTTTTAGGTCATTATGGATCATTAGAATCAATGCCGCAGCTAGGGAAAATGGACTTACTTACAGCAAGTTAATTACAGGGCTAAAGAAAGCAAAAATTGATCTTGATAGAAAGACTTTAGCAAGTATAGCGGTCAATGACAAAGAAGCTTTTAGCAAGATAGTCGAAGAAGCCAAGTCACAGTTAGCTGCATAAATTCTTAATAAAGATAAGCACTTACACCGTTATACTGACTATAATGGTTATATAATTTATTTCATAAAGTGAATCTAAAATCTTTAAAACAAAAAATTTCTACACTCAAATCAGAGTCACATCATCTTATTAACTCTTCTTCAGATAAAGACTCTTTAAATAAAGTCTATAAGTCTTTTTTAGGTAAGAGTGGAGAGGTTAATTTGCTTCTAAAGTCTTTAGGAAATTTACCAAAAGACAAAAGGAAAGAAGCAGGCACTCTTCTTAATGAATTAAAATCAGACATTGATAACTCCTTTAGTGAAATGTCTTCAAAGTTGTCTAAAACCGAAAAAGAATTAAGGCTGGACAATCAAAAGATTGATATTAGTTTACCACCAGTTTTAAGGGACGTTGGATCCCTTCATCCAGTTACACAAACTATTAATGATATTAGTGACTTTTTTGAATCCATTGGATTTGGAATAGAATCAGGACCTGAAAGCGAAACTGATTATTATAATTTTGAAGCATTAAATGTGCCTGAAGATCATCCTGCAAAAGATATGCACGACACTTTTTATCTTAAGGATTCTGGACTATTAAGAACGCATACTTCTCCCGTACAAATTAGAACCATGGAGAAGCATCAACCTCCTCATAGGATAATTTGTCCTGGAAAGGTATTTAGAAAAGACTCTGATTTAACTCATACACCAATGTTTCATCAAATAGAAGGTCTTGTAATAGAAGAAGGAGCTTCGTTTGCTCAACTGAAAGGCTTATTAACTGATTTCTTAGAAAATTATTTTGGGAAGAAGATGGAACTGAGATTCAGACCTTCTTATTTTCCTTTTACAGAACCATCTGCTGAAGTAGACATAAGGTGGGAAAAAAGTTGGCTTGAAGTGCTTGGCTGCGGCATGGTTCATCCAAATGTATTAGAAATGGCTGGAGTGGATACAAATCAATATAGTGGCTTTGCCTTCGGATTAGGTGTTGAAAGAATGGCGATGTTGAAATATGACATTCCTGATTTACGGCTTTTCTTTGAAAACGATTATAGATTCCTAAAGCAATTTTGATATGCAATTTAGTAGAAATTGGCTTAAAGAATTTATAGACATAAATATCTCTACAGAAGATATTTGTTCTCAGCTTACTATGGCTGGTCTAGAAGTAGAAGGTTATGATTCTTTTAATTCCAAAATAACAGGGCAGGATGCAATTATAAAGCTAGATATAACTCCTAACCGAGGAGATTGTTTTAGCATTTTAGGAGTTGCCAGAGAGCTATCTGTTATAAACAATCTAAAATTTAAGAATCCTACTTTTCAGCCAATTCAAGGTACCTTCAAGGAGGATATTAAAATTCAAGTTTGCAAGGAAGCTCCGAGATATGTTGGAAGATCTATAAAAAATATAGACCTAAAAGTAAAAACTCTTCCTTTAGTTGCTGAAAGATTGAGTTTAAGTGACCAAAAGCTAATAGATCCCGTAGTAGATATAACTAACTATATACTTTTGGAGCTTGGTCAGCCCCTTCATGCTTTTGATAGAGATAAGTTAGAAGGAGATATAATAGTAAGGCCTGCTAAAAAATCTGAGAACCTTACTTTACTAGATGATCAAGAGATTAAATTAAGTCCAGAGTATATTGTCATTTCTGATAGCAATAAATCTATAGCTCTTGCTGGCATTATGGGAGGTAAAAACACCTGTATTACTTCTAAAACTAAGTCTATTTTCTTAGAGAGTGCATTTTTTAAACCATCAATCATTAGAGGAAGAGCAAGAAGGCTTGGTTTTCAAACAGATGCTTCTATCAGATATGAAAGAGGCGTGGATTATGAAATTCAACGGCTTGCTATCGATAAAGCAAGTGAAATACTTCACGAAACAGTTGGTGGAGAGTTTGGAATAATTAAAGAAAGTAAACTAGCAAGAGAATTACCTAAAACAAAAAAGGTTTCAATTGATATAGATAGAGCAAATATGATTCTTGGCACTAACATTACTAGTATGCGAGCAAGGAAATACCTAAAAGGTCTTGGAATGAATCCTATAGGCTCAAAAAGAAGATTAGAAACTACTTCACCTTCATGGAGATATGACGTTGAGATAGAAGCGGATCTAATTGAAGAGCTGGCTAGATTAGAAGGCTATGATTCACTTCCAATAGTATCTCTTGAACCAAAATTGCAAAAAAAAATAGAGTCTAAAGAAAAAGTTATTTCAGCTTCCCTCTTATCTCAGGGCTTTAGTGAAGTTATCAATTATTCTTTTATAAGTGAAAAAGATGAGAAGATCTTTGGAGAATCTAAACATATGATTGAAGTGGAGAATCCTATTTCACAAAATATGAAATATATGAGATCAAGTTTATTGCCTGGTTTAGTTAATACTTTCATGCACAACTTCAATAATGGGCTTGAGTCTCAAAAATTATTTGAAATAGGGTCGGTATTTAACTATATAAAATCAAATAAACCCGCTGAGAAGACAAGAATCTCAGGTCTCATGTTTGGGGATATCGCTCCTAATCATTGGTTGGACAAAGAAAGAAAAGTAAATTTCTATGATGCTAAGGGTATAGTTCAGACATTGCTCACTGATTTTGATTTGAAAATTAACTTTGACTTGAAATCATCTCCTTTTCTTCATCCAGGCATGTCTTCCGCTATTTTTGATAGTCATAAAGAGATAGGAGTGTTGGGTGCCTTGTCTCCAAATATTCTAGAGGAAATAGGAATAGAAGAAGATGTTTTTATCTTTTCTATAGATACAGATTTGCTTAAAACAAAATCAATAGAAAAATTTACTAAGTTTTCTAAATTCCCTTCTATTCAAAGAGATTTATCTTTTGTTTTAGATAAAAACATAACAAGCGATAAATTAAGTGCTCTTCTTATGAATACAGGTGGAAAACATTTAAAGAATCTTAATATATTTGATGTTTACGAAGGAAAAGGTATTGATGAAGGCAAAAAAAGTATTGCCCTCACTCTAACTTGGCAATCATCAACAGGAACTTTATTAGATACAGATATTGATATGGTAGTTGAAAAGATTGTAAACTCGGTTAATCAACACTTAGGTGGAAATTTAAGAAACTAATGGCAAAGACGATAACTAAAGCAGATATAGTTGAACATCTTCATACACAGTTAGGTTTAAATAAGAGTGAATCTAAGAAGTTGATAGAAGACTTCTTCGATGAAATTAAAAAATCCCTAGAAAAAAATGAAGATGTAAAATTATCTGGCTTCGGTAATTTTGAATTAATTGATAAAAAATCAAGACCGGGTAGAAATCCTAAGACAGGTGAAGAGGTAACTATTTCTGCCAGAAGAGTTGTTACGTTTAGGGCAGGTAATAAATTGAGAGAGAAGATAACCTCCCAGAATGGCTAGAGAAGGATCATTTTCAGATAAAAAATATTACTCCATTAGCGAAGTGTCTGAATTATGTGCAGTTAAGCCACATACTTTAAGGTTCTGGGAAAGTGAGTTTAAGGATCTAAAACCGATCAAAAGAAAGGGCAATAGGCGATATTACCAAAAAAAAGAAATTGAGATGATAAGAAAGATTCAAACTCTTTTATACAGTGAAAGACTAACTATTTCTGGCGTAAAAAGGAAATTAAGTTCAGGTAAAGAGGAAAATTCGGCTAAAGATCCTTCATTCAATATTGTTGAAGATCTAAAAAAACTCTTAGAAGATATTAATTAATCGGGGCGTGGCGCAGTCTGGTAGCGCACTTGACTGGGGGTCAAGTGGTCGCTGGTTCAAATCCAGCCGTCCCGACCAATTTAAACCAAAAAATCAATATCTAAGAGTAATTCATCTCTTTTTGTTAACTTACTTTAGATCTTTTCAATAATAAAGCTTAAAATAAAGACTAATCTAAAGGAGACCTAGCTCTTGAAAAATATTGCCATTATTCCTGCCAGAGGAGGAAGTAAAAGGATACCTAAGAAGAACATAAGAGAATTTTGTGGCAAGCCAATGATTTCTTGGACTATCAAGGAAGCAAAGAAATCTAAATTATTTGATGAAATCGTAGTTTCTACGGAAGATCAAGAGATTGCTGATATAGCAAAAGAATATGGAGCCACAATCCCTTTTAACAGACCTATTGAGCTCGCAGATGATTTTTCAACTACTCACAGTGTTGTTTTACATGGGATAAAATCTCTTCTGAATTTATCTTGGGACTTCGATATGGTTTGTTGTCTTTATCCTTGCTCACCTTTCATAACTTATCAAGACTTAATAGCTACTTACAATTTATTAAAGGAGAATAACTCACTTTATGTGTATCCAGTCACACCATATTCGCATCCCATTCAGAGGGCTATGAGTCTTTCTTCTAACAACAAATTAGAGTATGTAGATAGAGCTAATGAGACTACAAGAACACAGGATCTTGAAACTAGATATCATGACACAGGTCAATTTTACTGGGGCTCAAAGGACTTATGGCTGACTACTGATAAAATACATTCAAATGCAGTTGGATATGCAATACCTGCATCAAGAGTCGTAGATATAGATGAACCAGATGACTGGAAATTAGCGGAGTTGCTTTTTAATAGAATGAGTAACCAAAAACCATAAATTCTTTAACAAGTGAAATATTGTAAATCCTGCTTAACAACTAGCTTAAGGCCAAATAGTTCCTTTAATAAGAAGGGTATTTGCGTTGCCTGTGAGTTTTCTAGTCAATCGAACTCTCTTAGTAGTCAAACTCATCTCGTTAGATTAAAAGAAAAAATTAGATTATTAAGAGGACAAGTTAAATTAAAGCTTAATAATTATGACTGCATCGTTGGTGTTAGCGGAGGTAAAGATAGTACAAGGCAGGCTTTGTGGGTTAGAGACCGGTTAAAAATGAGACCATTACTTGTTTGTTGTGCCTATCCACCCTATCAGATGACAGATATCGGAGCATCAAATCTTGAAAATTTAGTAAAGCATGGCTTTGATTTAATTGTTGATACTCCAGCTCCAAAAACTTCCAGAGACTTATCTAAGAAATCTTTTGTCGAATTTGGAAATGTATGCAAGGCAAGCGAAATGGCGTTATTTGCTTCTGTTCCAAGGATTGCAATTGATTTTGATATTAAATTAATATTTTGGGGAGAAAATCCTGCCTTACAAGTTGGAGATTCACTTACGGGTGAATTAGCAGATCCTCTGGATGGTAACAACTTAAGATATTTAAATACTCTTGTAGATGGTGGAGAAGATTGGATGGATGAAGTATTCGATTCAGTCCATAAAAAGGAACATTACAAGTATCCATCCTTACAAGAATATGAAAGGAGAAATATCAATATAATATATTTAGGCCCAGCATGGGATGATTGGTCAAATGAAATGAATTCAACTTTCGCTTCTTTACATGGCCTAACCTTAAGACCTAACGAAGAAAAAATTACTGGAGATATTTCCAATGCTTCTATGATAGACGAAGAATTTACAAACATTAATATGATGATTAAGTACTATAAATATGGTTTTGGTAGAACCACGGATCTAGTGAATGAATCTATAAGAAAAAATGAAATTTCTAGAGAAGAAGGAATAGAACTAGTTAAACTTTATGACGGAGTTTGTGACGACTCGATCATTCAAAAATATTGTAAATATATCGAAATTTCTGTAGCAGATTTTTGGAAATATACTAATTATTGGATCAATGATCGTATTTTTACTAAAACTGAGAAACGGCCGATTCCTAAGTTTAATGTAGGGGAAGATTTCAATGATTAATATATTGAATTTTGGATATGGTAATGCTGCATCTATTGCAAATACTTTAGAATCTATGGAATATCCCTTCAAGCTAGTATCTCACCCTAAAGAATTGGTACCAGGTGTATTGATAGTTCCTGGAGTTGGTTCCATAGGAGTATTTTCCGAAAATCTACGTAGAAATCAATGGAAAACTCATATTCAAAAATATGCCAAAGAAGGCAACAATATTATTGGAATTTGTCTAGGTTTACATGCTTTTACGTCTTTTAGCGAAGAGAGTGGAGGAATGCGGTGTATGGCCTTATTAGGCAAAAATATTAAAACAACTGTCTTAAATAAAGATTCAGAAAAATCTAATACAGGATGGTTGCCTTTCTCTATTACAAAAGAATTCTTAGATAATAATTCGTGGGTACCATTTTATGGGAGGAGTAGGAAACAGTCTTTAAAAGGAAGAGTGTTTTACAATCATATATATGGTGCCAATATAAAAGCAAAGAACTCTCTTCAAATTCAAGGGTATGAAAATTTTTCTTCTATTGTTGTTAAAAAGAATATTATGGGAATTCAGTTTCATCCAGAAAAGAGCCAAGCTCTGGGTAAATTGATCTTAGAATTTATTTTATGAGGATCGGTGCTTCATTTATTCTGATTGAGGGTTATTGTTACCAATCATATCAATGGAAATTCCTACGTCCATTAGGAAGACTGTCTCATGTTTTGAGTTTTCTAGACAAATATGAAGTTGATGAAATATGTATAACAAGACCAATTAGAAAAGTTGATAGCTCATCCACACTTCTAAATGACTTTGAGCAAGTGAAGCTCTCATTGTCTAATTCTCCCATTAGCATAGGCGGTGGGATTCGTTCATTAAAACATTTAAAAGCTTTAAGCGAACTTCCCGTCGAGAGAATACATTTTTCTCATGCTTTTCTTGCTCGAAAAGAAAATATAATAAATCAGTCAATAAACTTGTATGGCAAGCAAGCCATAGTTGCAACTCTTCCAGTTAAACTTAAAGATAAAGACCTGTTAGTTTATGATTGCGCCAAAGCTACTTTTAGAATACTGGATTCCAATGTCCTGGATTTTATAAATGAATCTGCAGATGAAGTAATGATCATCGATGTTCAAAACGAAGGTATTGATGACAAATTTAATTTTCGTATCCTAGAACAATTAAATATTAATAATGAAAAAATAATAATAAGCGGAGGATTGGGTCATAAAACTATAAAGCAAGCTAAGGATTTAGGTATAGCATCTTGTTTGATTGAGAACAGGATATTGCAAAAAGAAAATTACATAAAAACTGAATTATGACTACTTGCAAAAATTGTTTATACCGAGATACTCACCCTTTTGGTCTTTATATTAAAAATGGCATATGTTCGGGTTGTGTTACTCACGAAGAAAAGTATGAAATAGATTGGTCTGATAGATCAGAATTACTAAAAAATAAAATATCTAAGATTATTAGAAAAAAACGTTCACACTATGATTGTGTTATACCTTATTCTGGAGATGCCGAAGATTATCACGTAGTCAATATTGTCTTAGGTTTGGGATTAAATCCCTTGATGGTTTCAATAAATGATTATTTCCTAAATGATATAGGGTGGCATAACTCTCATAACCTTATCACGCATTTTGATTTAGATTCTTATACCTTTAATCCAGAGATTTCTGCTTATAAAGAGTTAGTAAGAACCTCCATGCGCAAACACACTCATGCTTTATGGCCAAGCTTAGCATTAAAATCTGCCTTCCCAGTGCATGTAGCAAAACAAAAGAAAATACCTTTAATTATTTATGGACAGAATCAACCTATTGAGCAGGTGGGAAAATTTTCTCATTTAGAGGAGGTTGAATCGAGTTCTTGGTCCAGAATAGAACATGATCTCTTTGGCCATGAGATAAATGATTTATTAGGCTCAGGAGGGCATGTCGTTTCGAAAGATAACCCGTATTACTCATATCCAGATCTTAGTAAACTTGGATCGGGTAAACTTGTAGGACTATATTTAAGTAACTATTATCTTTGGGACCCCTTGTATCAAAACTCTCAGGTTCTTAAATATGGTTTTATTCCACAGAGACAAAATTCGACCTTCGATCCATATGAAAGAGCAGGAAGTTCTATTTATTATAGTTTTCATGACCTTAGTAAAAAAGTACGTTGTGGTTATAGAAAGATAAATGATCATGTTGCAAGAGAGATCCGTCACTCACGACTAAGCACAAAAGAAGGAAAAAAAATTATTTCTTACTATGATTTAAATCCTGTCTATATAAAAGATTTCTTTAATTGGTTGGAAGTTTCTAATTCTGGCTACGAGTGGTTTGTTACTCATAAATTACATAGTGTGAAACATCTTGTTTTAGATAAAGAAGTGAATTTAACTCATCCATCTCATTTACTTCCTACGAAACTAACTAAAAATATTTCTAAAAGTAAGAGACCCAAAAAATCATTTGAAACTTTTATGAAAGGAATTCGGTTATAATCCTAAATAGATTGGTAGCTGTAGGATAGGAATTACACCACTCACCTTTATGCCAAAATTATTAAATCTTTTAGAAATTTTCTTTGTTGATAACAAATTAAGACTTAGTATTTTAGGTTTACAACTTTTATTTCTTCTTTCTTCGCTATTTGAAATATTAGGCATTTCTTCTATAGGACCATTATTTTATGTGCTTAATAGCGGCGAGGACTCTCTTAATAATACGTATTTAAGACTCTTATATGATTTTTTTAATCCCTCTTCTTTTGAGATGTTTGCCATATATTTGTCCTTAGCAGCTATTTCAGCTGTACTTTTAGGGGGCTTCTTTTCAATTATGTCCTTTATTTTTTTAACAAGGGTAGCTACTTATGGAGGAGTTTATCTGGGTAATAAACTTTTTAAATATTACTTGCAGAAGGATTGGTTATTTTTCCTCAAAACAAAAAAATCTAAAATAATAAATGAGATATATCAAGAAACATCCAGGGTCACAGAGAATATTCTTGTCCAATGTTTAATTATCAATAAGGCAAGTTATCTAGCATTTTTTATCTTGTTACTATTATTTTTTATAGATTGGAAACTAACATTGTCTTTTTTCTTTTTTCTTGCTGGCGTTTATGTACTTATTTACATATTCTTAAGAGGGAACCTCAATAGAAATAGTAGAGAATTAACAAATGCTCATGAAGGACGCTTTAAATACCTAGATGATACATTTTCTTCTATGAAAGAGATTCATATTTGGAACAATAGCTATATATTCTTAAGAGGGTTTAATCAAGCAAGCGTAAAATGGTCAAAAGCATTAAGAAAGAATCTAAATAGTGCTAACCTGCCCAGGTTTCTAGTTGAAACTTTTGTTTTGTTATCAATATGTATTTTTTTCCTTTTTGCATACGTCAATAATGAAGCTAATGTATCAATTCTATTATCTAAATATTCTGTATTTATATTTAGTGCTTTAAAACTACTACCTGCGTTGCAACAAATGTTTACTGGAAGTGCAACAATTGCAGGGAATAAATATTCTCTAATTAACCTTACTGAAATTCTTAATTCTGAAGAGTTTTTATCTTCTGTTGATCAAGAATTAAAAGAAGAACCTAAAAAACTAGAAATTAAAAACATAAGTTTCAGATACGCAGCCGACGGTTTTTCTATTAATGATATATCTTTTGAAGCTACTGAAGATAATCTCATAGGAATCACTGGGTTTTCTGGAGGCGGTAAATCTACACTTCTTGATATATTAATGGGTTTATTGAAGCCAACTTCTGGAGAGATTTTAATAAATAATAAGTCATTTGAGATATATGAAAATCTTGCTTGGTTTAGAAAAATTTCATATCTACCACAGAAAATAAGTATTCTTAATGAAGATATAATTAGTAATATAAAATTTCTTGATGATGCAGAAATAGATCAAGAAAAATTAAAAACAATACAGCTTCAGTCAAATATTTTAGATTTTTTTAATTCCGATGAATCTAGTTCATCATCTCAATTTCAAACTAAGAACCTTAGTGGAGGCCAACTTCAAAGGCTTGGTATTGCAAGAACTCTCTATAAAGACACAAGCATCTTATTCTTTGATGAACCTACAAGTGCTCTCGATAATCTAAATAAACAACACTTCATTAGTGAGATGCTTAAATATAAAAAAGGGAGAATTATTTTTATTGTTACACACGATATGGATCTATTAAAACAAACCGATCAGGTTCTTGTTATGGATGATGGCTCTTTAGAATTTATAGGAAAATATGATACAGCCCTTCACAATTCAAAAGTCTTACAAAAATTAATATCAAAAAATAACTAATTGATATAGATTGCAAATTATGAAAAAAATTGTATTTCTTCCTGTTGAAACTGAAGTCCGTGAGATAGATGCTAAGTTGGTTATGGCATCAAAAATTATTGATAAAGAAACTGTCTGTTTTGTTGGCCAACATAATGTGTTAAATCAAATAGCTCCGTTATTTGATGGGGGAGTTTATATGGGCAAGAATATTTTTTTAGAAAATATGAATTCCACGAACGAAATATACGAACTATACAAAAATAATAACTTCTCTATCCTTTGGAATCATGAAGAAGGGGCAATCTATGGAGGCTCAGAAAGCAAATGGAATAATGAACTTAAAGAATTGCTTGATCCAAATAGGCTAAAAAATGATGATATGGTTTTATGTTGGGGGAGTTATCAAAAAGAGTTCTATGAAACTTATAATGCAGACACGCCAATAAAAATTGTTGGCGGTTACAGACTAGACCTTGGTCAAAATTCTGATCTAAGATCCCTTTTAAAAAGTACAAATCGAGTCGAGGAAAAGAATTATATTTTAATTGATACAAATTGTGCTTGGGGAAATCACTTTATGCCACATCAGCAAGAGTATAAGGTTTACCAAGAAAAAGCAGAAAAGAACCATAGCGATCACTTGACTAAACATAATCTTTTAGGATTATTGTCTGAAGATTTAATAAAGATTGGATTTTTTTGTAATTTAATTTCATATTTGATGGAGAATAACCCAACAAAACAATTTGTTTTAAGACCTCACCCAACTGAATCAATATCATTCTATAAGAATGTATTCCATGGTTTTTCAAATATTAAAATCACAAAAGATTACTCTGCAATTGAATGGATAGAAAATTGCTCAGTTCTTATCCAAAGTGGATGTACTACAGCATTAGAAGCCTATTTCCTAGAGAAACCAATTGTCAGTTTCCATCCTTTCGATAGTAAGCATTCCGTAGATGTAACCAAAGGAATTGGTCAGACTTGTAATTCCTATGAAGAAGTTAACGATTTTATAAAAAATCCCGTTTACAAGTCAGACATACATGATAATGATCTTGGAATTAAGTCATTAATAGATAACTTTAATACTAAGACTTCCTCCATAGATATCATTGTTGATGAAATAAAGAAAACCAGCACAAATAAACCAAAATCCAAAATAGATTATAAAAAAATTAAAGCAATAGAGCATAAGAATAAAATTAAGAATACTCTAAAATACTACCCTAGAAAATTGTTCTTTGAAGATAAACAAGAGTCTTATGAAATGGCAACTGACCATTTCCCTGGCTTTAATGAAGCAGAAATTTTAAAAAAAATTGACTCCCTCCGAACCATAAGTAATAAAAAAATCGATCTAAGCTATCTATCCAATAATTTAATCGCCATAACTTCTTAAGTAAGTTCTCAAATCTATCTCAATACCCTAGCAAAAGGTCATGCTTTTTTAATTTTATGTATAAACTGCATATCTTTTGACGAAGGTAATAATTTGTATTCTAGACGGCCTAAATTTCTAAGTACTGATGACCACATTTTATAATAACTAATATCTATAGAATTAAGAGACTTAGTTGACATATTATTCACAGAAAAATCATAAACATAATTCCCTGTTTTTGTTTTAAATTCAAAGATCCGTTTCGGGTTATCTGAAATAAGACTACTTTTTATTTTAAATCCATTACTTTGATAAGAAAAAGAAGCATCTATTTCTTCATCATTTTGATCTGAATATTTTTCTAGAATTGTAAATTTTTCTAAATTAAATTTATGACCAAAAGCATGCATAAGATCAATTTCATGAGAGTTGGTTAAAATACAACCACCACCTAGATTCTTATTAAAAACATAAGATTTTCTATAGTCTTCACCAGGGTGCCAATTCTTTGCGTTTGTATTGAATGTAAGATCAATACCAATAATTTGATCTGCTTCTTTTAAAAAGAATTCAATGATATCTAAGAATCTTAAATTAAATAAAACCTTTATTTTTTCGGATGAGAGATTTGGACCGGGTTTTTCACAATAGACAAGAGGGTGAGATAGAAATCTATTACATAACTCTAAATGTTTTGATGAGATGCTTGATATTACGACTAGATCTTTCGATTCAGGATTGCATTCTTCAAGAGAGATTAGTAAATCGAAAGAGTGTGGATAGTTCAGATCATCAATATTTTTCTTCTTTTCTGAAACGCCAATAGTTTTAACTCCAAAAAAGTTTAGTATCCTGCTATGTCTGCAACCTGCTGATCCAGTTCCAACAATATAAGCTTTCATTTTCTAATTATACTTTTTTCTAAAGATTATAGTTCTTCTTTCAATTTCAGCACTTATCTTTAGACAATATTTATTTCAGTCATACCTTTTTGGTTTTTCAATTACATTTAAGAAAATTACAATATACAAACTTAGTTTTGATATAAAATTGATTTTTTAACAATAGAAGGAAGCATAAATGACAATACAAGCAGTAACTACATGGGAAGGAACCCCCAAAGCACTTGAAATTTTAGTAGAAGGCGCAAAACAGTCTGGGCCAATCCATGAATCAATGGGTGCCAAGAATCCAAGACTATGGAGAGCCAGTTCAGGAGGAGATATAAGCCAAGCTTATTATTCAATTGAATTTGAAACCCAAGAAGAATATGGAAAATTTTCTGATGCCATGCTTGGTTCTGATTGGTGGAATGGAACTATAGAGTGGATCGGAGAAAACTATCCAGATTTAAGGAATCTTGGGACAACGATTTATTATGATTCTATTAGTTAAATTATTTTAAATTTATACTATACAAATTAATTATATGTATATATAATTCTTGGTGATGTTAAGAGATTTTCAAATTCTCCCCAGAATAAAACTCTTAAAACAGTACTTCTTTTAACATCAATTTAAACTGAGAGGTATATATTTCTCCCCAGAAAACCTCTCCAAGGTAACCTTCTCAGTTTATAGGCAGGATGTAGTTAGCACCCATTTATGCTAAACAAGCAAGAATTTTTCTGCATCCTGCTCCTCCATGGAAGATGGAGCTTTAAAAAATTAATTTTGGTTGGGCGCAGCTAGAGTTTCATCTTCCACCATTTAAATTCATAAACCCCACATCAATGGGTTAAAATTAAAATCAAAAGGAATTTAATAATGAATGATCAAGATACGCTTCAGGCTTTTGAATCTAAGAAAGCACCTTGCACAGAGACTTTAGGAATGAAGGTAATTAATTATTCCTCTGAGCCTCCTTCTATAGAAGCGGAGTTTGAAGCAAGATTTGAATTCACCCATTCAGAAGGACAGGTAGTCCAGGGCGGATTTGTAGCAGGCATGCTAGATGCTCCGATGGCTCATTTATTAATGGGACTTTTTGATTTTAAGGTGTTACCAATGACTTTGGATCTTAATGTAAGCTTTCTAGCTCCATCTAAACCAGGCAAGCTTAACTGTACAGCAGAGGTTGTTCAATTAGGAAAAAGTACTGCTTTTATGGCAAGCAAACTTTATCAAGACGATACTTTAGTCGCAACGTCAACTTCTACAGTTAAGCTTATAGCTATTGATTAAACTTTAGACCCCGAAATCCCACGAAAGTCCATCATGATATTTCTTAAGTATTTCCTTGGCGATTAGAATTCTGTGAACTTCGTCAGGTCCGTCAGCTAGTCGTAAAGTCCTAAAACCTTGAAACATTCCTGCAAGGGGTGTATCGCCAGACACGCCTCTCCAACCATGCATCTGAATGGCTCGGTCCACAACTCTTCCTCCTGCAAGAGGTACAAACACTTTAATTGCCGATATATCTACTCTTGCATCTCCTTCTTTATCCATTACTTCAGCGCAATGAATAGTCATAAGCCTCGAAGCTTGAATATCCATATAAGAATCAGCAATAAAACCTTGAATAAATTGTTTGCTCTCTAGTTTTCCACCATGCACCTCTCTTTCTGTAGAGTACTTCACCATAATGTCAAACGCTCTCCACATTTGACCAATAGTATTCATGCAGTGATAAACTCTACCGGCTCCTAATCTATCTTGAGCAGCTTGATGACCGGATCCTCGAGCACCTAAAGCATTTTCTAAAGGCACTCTAACGTTTTCATATTTAATTTCCATGTGGTCACCACCCGTATGGCCCCATATAGGTACGGATCTTATTCTGTTAACTCCAGGAGTATCAGTTGGTACTATAATCTGCGTCATTTTTTGATTAGCTTCACCATCCTCATCATCTTCTGTTTTGCACATAACTACCAAGAAATCGGCCCTTTGACCATTTGAAGTCATAATTTTATGGCCATTAATTACCCATTCATCTCCCTCTTTGACAGCAGTTGTTGTCAGTGATCTTGGATCCGAACCTGCTGAGTCAGGTTCAGTCATGGAAAACCCAGACTCCATTTCTTGATTTATTAACGGTATTAACCATTTTTTCTTTTGTTCATCAGTTCCATATTTAACTAGTATCTTTTGATTACCAGAATTAGGAGCAATTACTCCAAAAAGTCTATTTCCAAGTGGAGACCAAGCTAGTATTTCATTCATATAAGCGTGAACTAAAAAACCATTTCCCATTCCTCCATATTCTTCAGGCAAATGAGGAGCCCATAATCCTTGTTTTTTTACTTCTTCATTTATTTCTTTTCTTAGTTTCTTAGACTTATCTCCTCCAGCGTAAATAGTCCCTTCATTAGGTATAATTCTGTTGGCTACAATGTCAGCAGTTCTTAAACGAATATCATTTATCTCATCTGACAAAGTTGGTATTGGTGAAATTTGCATAATTCCTCTCCTTTTATTAGAAATCTCTACTAAGTGTAGTAATTTACGAGACATATTGGCCTCTTGCAAGCTTTAATATGGGGTAGAAATTAGTTCTTTTATTTTAATATAAGTAAAATTCATATTTATAATAAAAGAAAAGAATTGGGGAGAAAATGAGTAAGTTAGTTGTAGTTTTTATAAGCAGTGTCTTTATTCTCATTGGTTGTGGGAAAAATTTAGAAATTGATTCTTTAAGAAAAATTAACCAAGGCGAATTAATAGGCCTAGAAGGTAAAAATGATACTTTTACCTGGAAGGGCATACCTTATGCAGAACCACCTATTGAAAATTTGAGATGGAAAGAAACTCAAAAAGCAAACCCTTGGGCAGGAAGATTTGAAGCAACAGAATTTAAGAATGCGTGCTTTCAAAGAGGTTCTATATTTGAAAACGACGAAAGTGCATGGAGTGGAAGTGAAGATTGTCTTTATTTAAACATTTGGACACCAAAGCTTTCACAAGAAGATATAGTAAACTCCGATAAGAAGTTACCAGTCATGATGTGGATACACGGAGGGGCCAATGTTGTTGGTAGTGCTCATACCTATGACCCTAGTGCTTTAGTATCAAATCACAATGTTATAGTCGTAACAATCCAATACAGAATGGGACCTTTCGGCTGGTTTAGACATCCCGCACTGCATGACGAAATGTCGACTTTAGAAGATAGATCAGGTAATTATGGAACTTTAGATACCATCACGGCTCTTAGATGGATCAATGAGAATATCCATCATTTTGGTGGCGATCCTTCTAATGTAACTGTATTTGGAGAATCTGCTGGTGGTCATAATTCTGCTGCAATATTTGCATCGCCTCTTGCTCAAGGGTTATTTCATAAAGTTATTGTGGAGAGTGGAATCATGTCAGTTTCCTCTATTGAAGCCGCTGAAAGTTATTTACCAGAAGATGGCATAGCTCCAACGGTTAGTGGATTAGAAACCTTTAATCATTTACTTATACAAAATGGAAGAGCGAAAAGTATTGAGGAAGCAAAAGAAATACAAAATAGAATGACTCCCAAAGAAATTAAAGAATTGTTTTATGAACAACCGCCAGAAGCCTTAATGAGGGCTATGAATGAAGCGGGTCCAAAAAGAGATGGCATGACGAGAGTATTCCCGGATGGTCTAGTTATTCTGTCAGGAGGTATAAAAGAAGCCTTTAATAATTCAAACTTCAAAAAGGTTCCTATTATTATGGGAACCAATAAAGATGAGAATAAATTCTTTAATTCGATGAATAGAAATTTTGTTGAATGGGGTCCTGCAGAGGGTTTGTATAAAACAGCTGGTATAGAAGAAATGCCACTCAAGATTATTGACTTAGATTATTATGAGGCCATAAATTTTTATGGCTCTTCATTTTGGAAGCAAAGAGCTGTTGATACTCCATCAAGATTATTAGCTGAGTCAGGTCATGAACTAACCTATGCATACAGATTTGACTGGGATGAATTAAAAACTATTAATAATATGGACTTATCTCAGTTAATAGGAGCTGCTCATGCTATGGAGATACTTTTTGTATTTGGCTCTTTTGATAACTTTTTAGTAAAAAACTTCTTATTTGGAGAAGGGTCCTACCCAGCAGCTAAAAAACTTTCTGAACAAATCCAATCTTATTGGGCAGAATTTGCTTATACAGGAAGTCCTGGAAGAGGTAGGAATAATGATCTTCCTGCATGGGAGAGCTGGTCACTAGGCACCGAAGGTAAATATCTTGTTTTAGATTCAGAAAATGATCAAGGGGTATTTATGTCAGATATTGAATATTCGGTAGATTATTTATTGAATACATTGCAATTTGATTCAAGATTAAATGAGCAACAAAAATGTGAAACTTTGTTTGGCCTATCTTATGGAGATGGAAACGGAATTTCTGATAAAGATTTTAATACTTTTATGAATGGAAGTTGTACTAGTCGTGATTATTCTTCTATTCTTGATATGATTGAGTCTGTTGAAGAAGAATTTATGAACAACCAAGACTAATTAAGGAGTATTTTATGTCTAAACAAGTTGATTTTTATTTTGATTTTGCCAGTCCTAATGCCTATCTAAGCCACAAAGTCATGCATGTAATAAAAGAAAGGACAGGTGCATCAGTTAATTACATTCCAGTTTTATTAGGCGGTATTTTTAAAGGGACTAATAATAAGCCACCTATGGAACAATTTTTGGGAGTTAAAAACAAAAACGAATATCAAAATATAGAGATGCAAAGGTTTATTGAAAGGCATGGACTGCATTCGTTTCAGATGAATCCTCATTTTCCTGTCATTAGCTTACAGATCATTAGAGGGGCAATAGCTGCTGAGAACGATGGATATTTAGAGGAATATATAGATAAGGTACTTATTCATATGTGGGAAGAACCTAAAAAAATGGATGATCCAGAAGTGATTAAAGCAGCATTCGAAGAATCCGGTTTCGATGCTGAAAAACTAATGGAGCAAATGCAAGATCCAGATGTTAAAGCAAAATT
>CESD01099472.1_pt1 | contig 49068 bp, 41 predicted proteins | sample 531191 | NCBI WGS metagenome assembly CESD01 (sample SAMEA2622021, study PRJEB7988) | marine metagenome | biome: marine biome (ENVO:00000447); feature: deep chlorophyll maximum layer (ENVO:xxxxxxxx); material: "saline water (ENVO:00002010), including plankton (ENVO:xxxxxxxx)" | depth 188 m
TTTTGCGGTTGCGGAATGTGTATAACAAAATCAAAAAATGATATAAAAAAAATGTTTGACAAACATACAATAAAAGAATTAGATTTTGAAAAAATTTCGCAAAAAGAAAGTAATTGGGAAAAAGATTTAACAGTAAAAAGAATGTTCGAATTAATATGAATCATTTTTGCATGGCACCATTTGTACACATTCAAAGAAATTCTTATGGTGAATTTAATCCTTGTTGTATGTTTAGCGAGAGAATATACTCTGATTATGATTCTATTCAAGATGCATTCAACGGTAAAGAGAATAAAAATCTTAGACAAAGAATGTTGAATGATGAGAGAATATCTGGATGTGATAAATGTTACAGGGACGAGTCGCTAGGTAAATCTAGTTACAGACAAAGATTTAATAAACGTTATAATAAAAAATATATTAAAAATCCAAAAATAAAAGAATTAGAGTTAGCATTAGGAAATAAATGTAATTTTAAATGCGTTGATTGTAATACAAAATATAGCACATCATGGTATGATGATGACCTTTTTTTAAATAGAACTTACAATACATTTAAGGGTCGTGAGGTTGTAAACAAAGTTCATGATGATGATTTTAATATTATGGATTTAAATGAAATAAAAATTTTAGGAGGTGAACCTTTTTTAGAAAAAAGATATATTGAACTTTTTAAAAAAATAGATGCTAAAAATATTAATTTATTTTTTGTCACCAATAATTCTATTTTTCCTAATGAAGACTGGTTGAATCAATTAAAAAGATTCAAATCTGTAAATTTTAATATTAGTATTGATGGTGTGTATGAAGTTGCAGAGTTTGTTAGATATGGTACTAAATTTTCAAGATATGAAAAAAATTACAAAAAATGGTTAGAATTGAATTTGTCAAATATGGAGATAATACCTCATTTTGTATTTCATTCTTTAAATATTTTAAATTTTGATAAGACGGTAGAGTGGCTTTCGACAGTTTATGGTGAAAAAGTTGAAAAAATATTAAAATATATTTCATATGATTTTTTATCCATGCCTGAAATGTTGAATTGTTCATTTTTGACAGATAAATGTAAGTATAATATTCTTTCAAATATTTCTTATTTTAAAAAAGAATTATCAGATTTTTTTGAAACAAATTATTATAATGAAACTTATATCAATGAATTAAAAAAATATTTTAACTTTTTAAATTTACGTGGTGAAATTCCAGAGCAATCTCATCAGGTTATAAAATGGTTAAAGTAAATATTATAGAAATAGAATTGTCTTCTCTATGTAATGCGAAATGCTCTGCGTGTATGAGAACAATTCTTGATGAAAAAGAATTATATTACGTTAAAAGAAATTTGTCTTTTAGTGAAATTGAAAGTTGGTTCAACGATATTGATTTAACCGAAACAAAAATAAAAATGTGTGGGGTTTTGGGTGACCCAATGATTAATCCTGAATTATGTGAAATAGTTTTTTACTTCTTATTTGAAAAAAATGTTCGTGATATAGAGATGTCAACTAATGGAGGCACTAGAAATGAAGAATTTTGGAAAAATTTAGGTACTCTATCAAAAAATTCTGATAAAAGATTTTGCATACATTGGGCTATTGACGGAGCAACTAGAAATGATTATAGAGAGAACGTTAGTTTGAATAAAGTTTGGAAAAATGTTAATGCATATCACTCTACCGGAGGACATAGTATATGGCAATATATTATTTTTGACTACAACGAGCATGAAGTCGATTTAGCAAGAAAAATGGCAAAAGAAAAAGGCATGAGATTTGGAACTCGTAAAAGTTGGAGAAATAATTCAGACTTTGCAAAAGTAAAATCAAAGGCCGCAAAAGAGATTGATGTTGAAAAATATGAAGAAGTTGAAAAACGTGCTTATGATAAAAATTACGAAGATGCTAAAATTGTTTGTAGACACAAAGTAAAAGGTGAAATATACATTGGTGCAAATAGTAGATTATGGCCATGTTGTCATTTGTATGATGAAGAAGTTGCACAAAAAAACGAATCTATACCGCATTTATATAAGCATGTGGGTCACGATTTCAATGACTTAAATAAACATAGTTTGACTGATATATTGTCAAGTGAATGGTATGAAAAAACTTTAGAGGAAAGTTGGGATAAATTTCATTCAATTCATTTGCCGAGATGTTATCTAACATGTGGAGATAATGGGAAACGAGCGGTTATAAAAAATGTGGAAAACTAATACTATCGAATGGATTGATATTGAACTTACATCATATTGCAATATATCATGCCCAGGATGTTTGAGACAGGAAAAAAATAAACAGGTTAATCATATCTTAAATAAGGATATGATTAAATTTTCTGATTTGAAAAAATGGATTAAAAAGGAAGACTTAAATAATTTAAAATTAATTAATTTTTGTGGCTCAATAGATGAACCTACTACACATCCTGAAATATTACAAATAGTTGACCATTTTTTAAATTTTTCAGAAATAAATATAGCATCTAACGGCTCTACCAAGACCAAACATTTTTGGAAAAAACTTGGAGAATATGGTATATCTGTTTTCTTTGGAATAGATGGAACGAATCAAAAATCTTTAGCGAAATATAGAGTAGGTTCTAATTTTTTAAAAGTACGAGATAATTTTAGGTCATTTATTAAAGCTGGCGGTAAAGCAACATGGCAATTTATAGTATTTGAACACAATAAACATTTGATAAATGATGCAAAAAGAATGTCTGAAGAAGAAGGGTTTGTTAATTTCAGAACAATATATTCTCACAGAAAAGGTAGTGGAGAAGTAAAAAAGAAGACAGACGAAGAACATGAGATATTTTGTAAATATGGAAATCAAAAAAGAATTTTTATAAATCATACAGGTGCGGTAATTCCTTGTTGCTATTTGAACTCTGAATCACTAGAATTACATGCAAATGATACTGTAAAAACTAATTTTGGTAAAAAATACATAGAATTAGATTCCGTTTTATCAAATAATTTAAAATATAATAAAATATCTGAAATATTAAATGGCGAATTATTTGAATATGTTGTTAATTCTTGGAATAATGACCCAATTGAAAAATGTTGGAAGACATGCAAACAGAAAAAAAGAGACATTTTTATAGACGAAAAAATAAAGTCATGAAATGAAAAATAGTCAATATGATTTTACAAAAATACCATGGGATAAAATCGAACGGGTTGGTACCCACAAAATGTTATTATCAGACCTTTTCACGGTCTCATGGTTATTAGGCAGATTTTGTAATTATAGATGCTCATATTGTTGGCCCTATGCTAGAAGCAATACGAAAGACCATCGTCCTACTGATTTATGTCTCAAAACAATTGACGAAATCAAGCGACAAGCCAGAGAGCGGAATTTTAATTCTTTTCACTTTAGTCTTTCTGGAGGTGAGCCTACTTTTCACCCAGGATATTTGGACATTCTTGAATATCTTGCTGATGATGTAAAAAATACAAACTATACTTCTGTACATATGACTTCAAATTGTTCTCGACCTATAAAATGGTTTGAAAAATATGTGAAGTCAGCAAAGAAATTTACCAGAGCATCCATTACCGCCTCATTTCATCGTGAGTTTGTGACAACCGATAAGTTAGAAGAGTTTGCGGATAAGTTAGATTTTTGTCAACTCAATGGAATAAGAGTAACAATCAATTCCGTAATGGTACCTGAGAAGTTTAATGAGATATACAAAGACTTGTTATATTTCTATAAACGAGGTATTAATGTAACACTCAAACCTCAAAGTGACCCATCAGCATCAAGAGTAGTTGATGGATATACGGAAGAGCAAATGAACATATTACATAATGGTATGCCTCAAGTTACTAACATGGAGGTTAAATCTAAAAAATTAAAAAATATTCGTCAAGAATTTGAAATCATTATGAATGATGACGATGGAAAGGAATGGTATCTTGACCAAGCTGAAAGATTCAACGCATTTAACTTTAATAATTTCAGAGGGTGGGTTTGTTCAACTGGCTATCGCAGTTGCATTATCCGTGAGCCTGATGGGAGCATTAAGCGGTCTTATTCTTGCGGAGATATACCTCTAGGAAATATAGAAACAGGTTTTAATTTACATGAAAAACCGAGAGTTTGTATTACAGATGCATGTGTAAGTTCTGCTGATAGTAAAATACCAAAAAGAAAACCTAATTGTAAATTGCCATTATGGAAATAGATAATAAGGTTTTTTGTGCCCTACCTTTTACATATGTTTACGTAGATTCTCTTAATGAATATAAGTTGTGCAGTGATGCCAGATTAGGCTCTCAAATTAGTACCAATGATATGTCAATTTTATCATATTTTAATTCGAAATATTTAAAGGAGATAAGAGATGACATGATTTCAGGTGTTTTGACTGAAAAAATAAGAGGTACTTGTATTAGATGCATCGAAAGAGAAGAATTAGGCTCTTGGTCAAGAAGAGAGAAAGAAATAAAACATTATGTTTTGGAAAATTATAAAAAAAATTTTTTAAATATACCAACTTCTAATACTATCAAGTTAAAGTTTGGTAATCTATGTAATCTAAAGTGTTTGACATGCGGCCCGTATTCGTCTTCAAGATGGGCTCATGAAAGAGGCAAACAAAAAGAGATGGACATTTATCGAGAATTGAGAGATGAAATAAGTAAGGCGAGTCATGATAAATATGGCAAATTATATCAGGAAAGTTTTAATTATGAATTTTCTCAAGACCTTGAAAAATTAAATTATAATTTTGATGATACTTTTTATAGTGAATTAAAATTATTGATAAAAAATATACGCAATATAATAATATCAGGAGGTGAACCTTTTTTAAATGATAATTTTTATTATTTTTTGCAGTGGTTAATAGAAAATAAATTTTCCCATGATTTAAAAATTACCGTTTTTTCAAATTTGACAAAATTACCTAAAAATTTTAAAAAATATTTTGATAAATTTAAAACTTTTACAATTAATGTTTCAATTGATGGCGTTGAATCAAAAGATGAATATATTAGAAGAGGAACTATATTCAAAGAAAAAAATTCAAATATAGAACAATTGAAAAATTATTTTAATATGAATTTTTGTGTGACTTTATCGATATTGAATGTTGGATATCAAAGAGAGATAATAGAATATTGCTCTAAATTTAATAAAAAACCAAGTTTTTTTAATGTATTAGTAGAACCTTTTTATTTTCAAATAAATAATCTGCCAGAAGAAATAGTTAAATTGTATAGTAGTAGAGGAGAGTATCATATTCTATATAATTCTAAAATAAAAAATGTAGAACATTTTAAATTGGGTATAAAATTTTTAAAAAAATATGATGTAATACATGAAACAAGTTTATTGACTGAATGGCCAGAATTTGAAAAATATTATGAATAAATTTTTAATTTATGGAGATAGTTATGCGGATGAGTACAAATATCCTCATCCATCAGTCGAAGAAAATGATGAATGGCAAAAAAATCATCAATATAGATGGCCGATGAAAATAAAAAAAGAATTTGAAAGAAAATATATTTATGAAAATTTAGCATTATCAGGTTCCAGTCCCTATGATGCGATGTTCAAATTACAATTACGACATGATGAATTAAAAGAAAATGATATTATATTATTTTTTCTCTCCGATTTTGATAGAATAGATTTTTGCTCCCCAGAAGAAATAAAAACGCATACGAGTAATATTTTTTATTCACCGATAACAAAAAAAAGTTCTTTATTTGATGACCAAAGTTTTAAACACCATAATAAATTAAAAGCATTTTATCTTTTAAATGAAACAGAAATAGATTTTTTTTATGATAATTTTTTTAAAATTTTTTCTATTGAATTATTAGAAAAACTTTTTTTAGGATATTTAAAAAATATATCTCATGATAAAAAATGCAGGGTAATAGTTTTTTCCAAAAACGATTTTGTAAAAAAATATGAAAACACAGATTATTTTTATTTATATGAAAAAAATTTATCAGAAGTGTCTGATGATGAATGGAAAAATAAAAAACAGGCAGTGCAGGAAGAATATATGATAAAGGATGATAGAGTCAATCATATGTCAACTCAAAATCATTCAGTAATGCGTGAAATTATCAAAGGAATTATAGATTATAATGAACACTTGCCTGAATTTAAAAAAAATATCATCGATAAACCTATGAACTTTGTTCATACGGAAAAAAATAATAGAAAATTTATTTATGAATGACAATATTTTAAATGATTATTCAATAAGAGAATTGCAAATAATATCAGGTAAAATTTTATCAGACCATCCAGTTAGCGCCTCTAATAGTCAAATAAAAAAATTTAAAGCCGACCATGATAGCGTGCAATTTTACAAAAATGTAATAATGTGGTATATTGAGTTATATGAAAGATTTCCTGATGAATAGTTATTATTTTCCTTTGAAATCAGGAGGATTAGGTGATAAATTTTCAATACTTTCTGACATCTTATTACATAATTATCACTCTAGAAGTCGTTCAGAAATATATTTGATTACAAACAATAACCATCATACTTTTATCGATAATATAATAAATTTATATAGCCTTACGGATTTTTTTCATTTTAAACGCCCTGATTTTGATATTCCAATTTTTGTTTTGAAAGATAAATCTTTGAACAGTTTAAATTCGATTCATGATATGAATAATAAAATAGAAAATTTTACAGACATTCGACATGAAAAATTAGAAAAAGGAGAATATTGGCCAATAAATTTTATTAGAAACGAGCAAAATATTTTTTGTTGGATGCTATATACTAAAAATAGTTTGTCAGAAAAACAAATTACAAAAACTGATTATGATAAGTTTAAATATTTGATTGATAAGGAATCGTTCAATAACCAAATGTTAGAACATTTCAACTTCTCAGAAAATGTAAAACTATTATCAAGAAGTAAATTTCTTTTTGCCTGTGAAGGTATGTGGACCCACCTATCGAGAGCAATGAAAATACCTACTATTGCTTTTAGTCGGAATTCTGATTGGGTTAGAGAGATTAATCAACAAGGACATTATTGTTCCTCAGATTTTGAAGACTGTTTATTCGAGTTAAGGCACAGATGTATAAGCACTATGAAATAAGTCACGTTCATTTTGAGCCCACTCAACGATGTCAGGCGTTGTGTACCATGTGTGATAGAACAAATAATCCTCATATAAAAAACGCTGAATTATCGGCTGAACAATTCAGACAAATTATAGATTCAGACTTTGTAAAACAATTAAACAGTTTTCTTATGTGTGGTAATCACGGAGACCCAATGGTTGCAAAAGATACTCTTGACATGTATAAGTGGCTAAGATACAATAATAATAAACTTTATTTACATATGACCACAAATGCAGGTGGCCGAACAGATGATTGGTGGAGAGAACTTGCAAAAGTATTTGGTAAAAATGGTAGAGTAACGTTTTCAGTAGATGGATTAGAAGATACAAATCATTTGTATAGGGTAAATGTAGATTGGAAAAAAGTAGAAAATTCAATGGACGTTTATACTCAAGCAGGAGGAAAGGGTATTTGGACTTTTCTAATATTCAAACATAATGAACATCAAGTAGAAGAGGCGGAACAAATGGCGAAGTTGTTTGGATTAAAATTTATAAAAAAGAAAACTGGAAGATGGGTGCAGTCATTTAAAGGAAATAAAATAAGTAAAAAGGAAACAACTAAAGGCAATGAAATAAGACCTCCTATAAATAAAAAATATCAAAATAAAAGTGTAAATGATTATGATAATTTAATACAAAAATATGGTGATTTTGATTCTTATTTAAATGATACTAAAATAAAATGTAAATCAATAGATTCGAAAGAAATTTATATTTCGGCGGAGGGTCTCGTAACTCCCTGTTGTTGGACCGCTGGTAAATTATATAAGACATATGAAGAAATAGGAAAAAATCAAATGTGGTCTTATATTGATGATATAAAAAGTATAAATGCATTACATACTCCATTACGTAAAATTATTGATGGTAATTTTTTTAAAAATATAGAAAAGTCTTGGGGTCTAGCAAGTTGTTCTCAAGGCAAATCAAAAGTATGTGCAGAAAAATGTGGAATAGGTTTTGACGTTTTTGAGGACCAGTGGAAATGACAATACACATATACGGAGATAGCTTTGGCGCAGAATTTTATAATAATAAAACTTGGCCAATAGTTTTATCTGATTTAAAAAAAGAAAATTTAATCGTAAATGCAAAAGGCGGAACTGGTCCTAATTGGTCATTAAGAAAACTTGTCAATCATTTAGAAAATGATGAAATAAAAAATTTTGATACTATAGTTTTTTTATTATCAGACCAAAAAAGATTAGAATTTCCTTTTCTAAAAGACAAACAGCATACAGGTGGTGTATTTAGATTATTGGAGGAATCTTGGCAACATCCATATCAGCCAGGACCAACAGTTTCAGAAGAAACATTAGATATGATGGGCGACCAATCATATTTAAATGATTACATATCTGAAATAAGAGTTATAGCACAAACATTAGGTCCTATGTTTTTATATGAAAATATAAAAAATATAACTTTTCTTCATTTAATTTCGCAACAATTTAAAAGGATAAGATTTGTCGTATTTACTTGTTTTAGTTTAGAACATTATCTATCGCATTATAAAGATTTTGATATTGAATCAACTAAATTATTAAATTATTTAAATTTTGAATCGTTAGATACTGATAATTTTGATTATGTAAAGATTCCTATAGGACATATGGTGGGTCGTGGTGATGGTTCTGTTTTAGATAATCATATGACTACAGAACAAAATGCAAAATTTGGTAAATTTGTTTATGATGTTATTATGTTTAATGAACCCGATAAATCTTGGTTTGCTGATGAGCCGTATGATGATGTTGCTGAAGAAGATAGACCGGTTGAACCTCTTTTCATATATGAATAGAATAAAAATAAATTGTCTTAAATGGGGAGCATTATATGGACCGGAGTATGTCAATAGAGCTTATGGCGGATTATTAAAACATTGTCGTGAGCCTTTTCATTTTGTGTGTTATACGGATAATGTTGATGGTATTTCTTCACGAATTGAACTAAAGGACATAGAAGAATTGAGGCCATATAACACAAAAATGGTTTTTACCTACGAAAAATTAATGTTGATTGATAAAGATGAATTTGATAAAAATTTATGGATAGATTTAGATTTACTAATTCATAAAGATGTTACTGATTTAATTACAAGGCCGCACAATAATATAACTTTCATATGGAACTATTGGAATGATTATGAAAGAATGAGTTTGTTTAATTTTGGTCGTGGAGTTTCTTGTCACACTAACTCATCATTTGTTGCTTGGGACAAAGGTACCGCATCTTGGCTTTTAGAATATACACATAAAAATTGGAAAAAAATAGAATGGACATATAAAAGCCTTGATAAGTATCTTTTTTATCAACATTTTAGAAATAATAGAATTGAATTATGGGAAGATGGAATATTTTCAAATTATAACAAAGAAGAATATATTTTAAAAAATAAAATATCACTGTTTAATACTTCACATTTATATAATAATAAAAACATGATAGATGTAAAACATTATGAGTTACACGAATCTTCAGTGGCAGACTTATGGAAAAATTATTCGATTGGGTTATAGAACATGATGAGGTGTCCATATTATGTTGTCCTAACTTTAAAATAGTAAATATGATTAAAAAATTAGGAATTATCGTTGATAATATAAATTATGATATTAATTTTAAAGATATGCCAAATGTAATTTGCAACGATTTTGTTTTTGACAACATAAAATTAAAAGAATGTGTTATACATTATAATTGTGAAAAAACTTATCCGGTAGGACGTTTACATAAAGGTGTTTTTATTTTAAGAGGAGATGATAAAAACCATAATGGAGATTGTAACCCTATTGAATCTGTTGAAAAATTAATTGACGATAATGAAATAACTGAAATTTTTGATTGTCAAGTAGTAAAAAATTTAAATAAAAATTATAATCATTATTACGTATATGGAACAAATTTCTGAATTTAGAAATTGTACTAATAAAATTAAAGAATCTGTATATTATTGGGTTGGATTATGGGTTAAAAATAATTTACCTGATTATCTTAATAGTTTTGAGGACTCTATTTCCCAGGGTCAATATGATTCTAAAAAATGGTTGATTACTGAATTATCTAAAATAAGAATGTCTGAATATGGGCCGTTACATATTGATATTATCGGTTCATGGTTTTCTTTTCCTTTAGTGGAAATGATTAGTAGTAAATTTAAAATTAAACAGGTGGATTTGTATGATTTGGATGATAATTGTCATAGAGTAGCGACTCAGTATATAAATCATTTTGATTTTAATTTTAGAATGGTACAGTTTAATGATGCATTTGAAAGAAAAGATTGGAGAAGAAGGCATATTGTCATTAATACTTCATCAGAACATATGCCTGATATGTTGAATTTAAAATCTCATTATAAAGATTATCCAGTTACTCCTTTACTAGTCATTCAATCAAATAATTATTTTGAATTAAATGACCACATTAATTGTGTTAATGATGAAGATGAACTTGTGGAAAAAAATCAATTAAAAGAAGTTTATTTTAAGGGAAAACAGTCTTTACCTTTATATGACAGATTTATGGTAATTGGAAGATGGTAACGATAATTTTAGTATGTACAGGAGAAAAATATGATGAGTGGTATGTCGATAATATATTGTATATGATTTGTGAATACGGTAAATTGGAATATGATAAGGTGCATATTATAAGAGAGGGCGAAGGCAGTTATTATGATAAATTGAAAATGTTCAAAGAATGCACTGATGATGTGCAATATTTATATTTTGATTTAGATATAATTATTAAAGGAGATATTAGTAATTTATTGAAGGAAAATTTTACGTTATTATATGCTTGGTGGAGAAAAAAACTTCATACTCCCTTAAATTCTTCTATAATTTCATGGAAAGGTGACCAATCTCACATATATGATAAATTTTATGAGGATGAAGATTATAGTAGAGTGAAATATTATAGAGGTATAGATGAATACATTTATAAAGAAATAGATTATGAAACTTATGATAAAGTCTGTTGGTCATGGTGGTGGGATAAAACATATAAAGATTATCCTATATGCTTATTTAATCATGACGAATATAAAAATATGAGAGAATTGAAATGGGTACAAAAGTATTTGCTATTAGAATAGGCGAAAAATATGGTCAAGATGTTGAAGATTACATAAATTCAAAAATACCAAATGTGACTTGGATTCGTGAGGAAAAAGATGGATTTAAATTGCAATGGAATCGTCTTCATCTTATGAATTCTGATATAGAGGGTCCAATTTTAACTATTGATATAGATATGCTTTTCATTAATGATTATATGAAAGCGATAGAATATCCTATAAAAAGAGGAGAATTTTTAACCGCCAAATCATGGTGGAGAGATAGTAATGGCATTAATAGCACGTTAAACGGAGGATTTCAAAAATATTATCCCGAAGATTGTAAATATATTTATGATGAATTTATTTCTAGAAAAGAATTTTGGGAAGAATATTATATTAAATTGGGTATAACTCATGGCCCTGTTAACGGTGAACAATTTTTTATTGAACACATGGTTAATAAAAAATTAAAATTAAAATATTTACCTGAAAAATGGTTTTGTCGAATGGAAGATGACATGTCAACAGAACATTTATTATGGTTAAATAAATTATATCCAGAAGATTGGGCCTGCATGGGTTACGAATTTAATCCGGAGATAAAAATAGTTCATTTTATGGATGATAAATTTGATGATACCGTAATAAAAAAATTTACTCGGTTTCATTAACTTTTTCTTGTTGTATTTCCCAATAGTAGTGTAATAATTCCACAACATTTTTTGATTTTCTAATACTCGACCTAAGTTCTCTATCTTCACTATTTTGAACTATTTCTTGTTCGAAAATTTCTAATTTTAATTTAAATAATGACTCTGTTTCTAAATTTTCTAATTTCTCCAAAGAATAATAATTTTTTTCATTTTCAGAATTCGAAGTTATCGTTCCATCTTTTTTCCATTCCGTAAATTCTAAAAATTCTTGATTCATTTTGGTAATTAGTTCTTCTCGTTTTTTTGTGTTTTCTAATATATCATCAAAAGTGACTGTTTTTAATACTCTATCTAGCATATCACTTTTAGTTAATGTTGAAACTAATTCTTTTTTCGGTTCATTTATTTCAGCATCTAAAAAATACTCCACAAAAAATGAAACTCTATTACTGACGGATGGATAATATGCACCAGTAATCGTCATTCTTTCTAGTAATTCTTCTCTTTTCTTATTATGCTCCTCAATCATTTTTTCATGTTCAATCATTCTTTCATCGATTTCTGGCTCTATCGTATCGGAAATTATGATTTCATTTTCATTATGTTTTTCAAAATCAGGTATCACATTTGTATTATCTTCCATTTTTTTAAATCTCCTATAAGGTAGGGTTTCTAACTTTCACATTTGCCTGTCCACGTAGTCCTACAAATTGAAAAAAACTCTCTGATGTTGTAACATTGTTTGAATCGGCCAATGTTTTTGTTGTTCTGGTATAGGGAGCAAAGTGAGATGGAGGAGAAGAACCGCCTCCATAAATTGTCACTTCTTGTGAACTAAAATAAGTATCTGTAATAGTTCCCATCCATGTATAACCGTTTCCTGGATTCTGAGAATTTGTAAAATCATAAACAGGATATCGTCTTAGAAAAATTTTATATAAAAAATTTGCAATAAAATTATCAGCAATATCTAGTTCTTGCTCTTTCAATCTTCTTCCATCGGTTATATCAGTTCCGAAATGAGCTGATAATAATTTAATTTGTGCTCCATTATATGTTGGTTGAATTGGTGCTTTTGAATAACCACTATCGTAATCTTTATTTACGTACATGTTGTATTGATTATATATTTGATTAGGACTGTTTCCTGTTTCAGCATTAATTCTCGTATCTTCAAATATTAAGCCCATATCGTGCCAATCAAAAATATCAAAATCGTAATATTCACCGTCTCTTTTTAATAATATATTGTCTATATCGTTTCCCGGACCATGTAAATGGTTAGCAATTCTTACTGCTCCAATATCATTTTCTCTTATTCTTAATTCTATGTCATTGAATAATAAATCTACTACATCTTCTTCTGCGGCATTCCCTGCATTATATGTTGTATCATAGGCGACACCCTGATGCGATAGATTGAGCGACCTTCCGGTACCTATCTGTTTTAAATTAATGGTTTTGTTTTGTGCGGACAATATCAATTTATGTTGGTCACCTAATGATGTGTCATTTACAATTGTTCCTGTCTCAAGTTTGATTTTATCAACTCCGTTAGTCATACCGGATGTGAATTCCTCAGCGACCAAATATACTTCAGTTCCTGAAACTCTTTCGTTTTCATATGTTGTGACGTAACCATATTCGGCAAAATCTGATGTCGTTCTCACAACAGGATTATTATTGTCTAATCTCCAATAAGTGTATCCAGTACTAGATGTTACATATTGTAAGTCAGGAGTGAGTGATGGCGTATCATTTCCAGGACTCCAATTATTTCCATGAACGGTATTAACTAATTTGATTCTTTCTTTATTCGCCAAACCTCCTACGCCTTCACTCCATGCAGAATATGCTAAATTTGTGTACAATGAATCATAATCTCCTATAGAGAGAGGGTTGAAAGAGCCATCTGTATTAATACTTGTTATGACAACCTTAATATGTCCAGGTACTTGAGTGTTTAAACCATCAATAAATTCAGCCGCCCATTTTTTTCTTAAAATGTAACTAAACCATTCTAATGATTTATCTGGCAGTTCTCTAAGAATTGTTTGTGCCAATAATTGGTCATTACCGCTATTACTGTAAAATAAAGGTCTTCTAGATGAAGCTAATTTTGGTCTTTCTTCTCTCAGATAAGTCATGTAAAAAGTATATCCGTTTTTAAAAAATATGTATTTTTAATTCTAAGATAATTTTGATTTGACCCATAAAAATTTCCTAATTCGTCTTGAAATTTTGGTTCCGCTATTTTTGTATACACGCTATTATTTAACACGACCATAGATTCAGATTTTTCATAGTAATTGTCAAAAATCCTACCTTTTCTATTACGCACTCCTGGGTCTGTTGTGCCTAAAGTATATATTGGATAGTATCTACGAAATATTGGTAGTAAAACATCTTTATAAAGAGAAGGGGCTAGATGAAGAGTATCAACGCCTGATGAATTATTGAAATAAACTTCAGATATCGAAAAATCAGGATAAAACTCTTGCAATGCTCCTGCATTATCTAAATTCGAATCGTGGTTTAAAAACCCTTTTATGCTACTAGGAAAAGAGAAAGTAACATTGTCTAAATCTGTTTTTACCCATAAATTATAATCAATTGATACCTGTTGAAAACTATTAGTTGGATACACAAGAGAATTTTGTGGGTCAAAAAGGGTATCTTGAAAAAAACTTCCACAGTCGAACCAGGTACCTGGGTCACCTGCAGTGGATGGTTGACCCGTATTAGGGTCTAGGTCATTTGAAGATGCTATAAAATAGGAGCCTAAACCATCACCTTTATCTAATTGATTTATTGAATCGAAAACTATAGTATGGGTTAAATCTTGCTCTCTTCTACCTCCAGAAATTCTTAAAGAGCCACTAAAATAACTATCATCGTATACGAAATAACTACTAGAATTTAAGTTACTTTTTAGTATTTGAGACGGTATAACAGAGTATTGATATAAATTTGTATTTGTCGTTGAAAAAACTAACCCAGGAAATGGTATTCTTGATATGTCAGCACCAGGAGGAGGTGCCAAATTGTCGTTATCAGGAGAAACCGATATTCCAAAGTCTCTAACGGAATCGGTTACAAAACCTATATTTATTTTTCCATCTCCTGCGGTTTTAGTGGCCGATAAGGCACCGGATACAATATAATCGGCTAAAGTTTTGCCCGAAGGTATCAAGTTAGGATATTTTTCATAGTAATGATATCTTTTTATTTCTTGGGAATATAGATAACGAATTAAAAAACTTATTCTTTCCAATGCGATATCATCTACTTTTTTTAACCCATTTAACACTCTATCATAAAATATAGGAGAATTGAAAAAAGAACCTTTATAAAAAGCTTGTGCAGGCATTATTAATCCACATTGACAAAAAGGGTTTAAAGTGATATACTAAATATTACTGTATTATTTATGAACTTGAAATAACTATATTTTATGAAGAAATTATTATATATTACTCCACATTTATCCACAGGTGGGGCTCCCCAATATTTACTAAAAAAAATAGAATTTTTATCTTCTGTATATGATATATATGTCATCGAATACAGCGACCACGGGCATTATAGAGTTCAAAAAAATAAAATAATCAAAATATTAGGCGATAAACACAAAACTTTATATGATGACAAAAATGAACTTATAACCTATATTAATTTATGGAATCCTGATATCATTCATTTTGTTGAAATGCCAGAATTTTTTATGCATGACCATTTGGCAAAAAAAGTTTATTCTAATGATAGAAGTTACAAAATTTTTGAAACGTCACATGATTCATCTTTTCATCATAGCGATAAAAAGTTTTTTCCAGATAAATTTTTGTTCTGTAGCGACAATCAACTTATAAATTTCAAAGAATTAAATATACCATCATGTGTGATTGAATATCCAATCGAAAAACCTGAAATTAATAAATCTAAATCATTTAGTGCTTTAAAACTGGATAATAATTTTAAACACGTTGTTCATGTCGGGCTATTTACGCCAAGAAAAAATCAAGCAGAAATATTTGAATATGCTAAAATCTTAAAAGATTTTCCAATCAAATTTCATTTTATAGGAAATACTGCACCAAATTTTAAACTGTATTGGGAACCTCTTGTTAACAATAAGCCAGAAAATTGTGTTATTTGGGGAGAAAGGTCCGATGTTAGTAATTTTTATTCGGCAATGGATTTATTTTTATTTCCTTCAAGGGGTCATTCTGGCGACAAGGAAACTAATCCCTTATCGATAAAAGAAGCATTATCGCATAAAATGAAAACATTGATTCATCATACCGATAGTTATCTCGATAAATTTGATGAAAAAGTTACTTATCTGTCGGAAGATTTGAATATAAATGCATTAAAAATATTAAATGAATTGGATTTGCAAGATAATTTTTATAAAATTGATTTAGAATATGACTCTAATCAAGATAGTATAAAATTAAATTTAAATTGTACAAAATTTTTTGATTTATTGAAAAATAAAATGTTATGTGTTTATGATTTAAAAACAGAACAATTGATTTATAGAACAAAAATTTCTGCTAATTCTTGGTGGGTAGTATTAAATTCTAGAAAGAAATTTTTAAGTGGGTTATCTATAAAAATTTATGATATAGATTACAAATATTTTTCTAATTTATCAGAAGAAAATCTATTGACAAGGCACAATGTTATTTTTGAAAAAGAATGTGATTTTGAAAATGATTTAGGTTTAAAAGATATACATGGTATAAAAGATGACCCTTCCGCTTGGTTTACAATGTACGAAATATTTCTTCATCAAGTTTATAAAAATATAGATGTGAAAGAAGGCGATATTGTAGTTGATGTAGGAGGTCATTATGGTTTTTTTGATGTATATTGTTTAAAAAATAATGTTTCTCATGTATATACTTTGGAGCCTTCTAAGAAAACATTTAATATATTGTGTAAAAATTTAAAAAAATATGATAATGTAACAAAAATAAACATGGCGTTGTCAGATAAAAATGGAGAAAAAGAATTCATTCATGTTGGCTCTAGTGCGGTTCACTCTTTTTATGAGAGTTATAACACAGATGAATCTAATGATGTTAATATGGGCATAAAGGTTAGAGAAAATGTTAAAACAATAGATTTCAATTCTTTTATTAAAAATTATTCTGTTGATAGAATTGATATTCTGAAATTAGATTGTGAGGGTTCTGAGTGGGATATATTGCCTACAATTAGTGATGATTTTTTAAAACGTAAAGTTAGAAAAATTGTAATGGAAGTTCACGATTTTCATGAAAATAATGATTTAGCCTCTAGAAAAACGAGGTCATTGGGATTGATTAATAGGCTTAAAGAATGTGAATTTGATGTTGATTATGAGCAAAAAATATTAAATGGAGAGTGTGGAAATCTTTTTGCTAAAAGAATTCCAAAAATAAAAATGGTACATATGTTAGTTGATGTTGAAGGAGTTCGTGAAAAAGAATCTATCAGGCAATTGAAAGAATTTTCTGAATATTCAGGTTTTGAATATGTTCAAATGATAAATGAACTTTATACCGAGTTACCTCCTATTGAAACCTGTGCTAGACCAGATGTGGTACAAATAGAGCCTGGCGAATATAAATTGTCTCCAGCTCATTATGGTAATTTTCTTGCTCATAAAACTGCAATAGAAGAACATTTAAGTGATGAATATGATGGTATTATTTTTTGTGAATGTGATGCCATATTAATTGAATCTTATGAAAAAGTTTATAAAATAATACTAGACAGATTTGATGATATGAGGTATAATAATATGAAAATAATGAATATGGCGAAAAGAATTCTTGGTCAACCTCATACAGAATTTAATGATTATCTAGGAACAACAAACAGAATGTCCGAAGCACATTTTTATATGATTCCTACATATGAAAAAGATTTTTTCGTGCAACAATTGAATAATACAGGATGGGATACTTTTGATTTATGGTTAAACAACAATGTTATGTGGCACGGTCATGGTTGCATATTGAAAGAACCGTTATCTATTCAATGTTCAGGTGATTCTTATTTGGATAAAAATTATAAAGACGGTACAACTGGATTATCGGAAGAAAAAATAAAACAATTAAAAGAAAGTCTTTGATATGAGTGAAATTAAAATATCTATTGTAACATCATGTTATAATTGCGGTCCGTATTTACATGAGACTTGTGATTCTATATTATCACAAAATTATAAAAATTGGGAATGGATATTAATAGATGATTTTTCTGAAGATAATACGCAAGAAATTATTTCTGAAGTTGTAAAAAGAGATGGTAGAATTAGAAGTTTGAAAGCGGAGTTTAAAAAACAATATTGGTGGAATCCACAAATTGCCGCAACTGGAGATGTTTTTGCTCATTTAGATTCTGATGATAGAATATTACCAAATACTTTGAAACATATAAATTATTATTTTGGTAAATTTCCAGATTTATATTTTTTACACTTTTATGCTAATAAATTTTCTGATAATTTGCCGAAGAATAAAGATGAATTTATCAATAATTTTGTAGAAAATGTTTATATTTCAACTGATAACGATTCTTTTTTGGAAGGATTTGAAAAATTAACACCATTCAGAACAGATATATTTGGTTGTTTACGTGTGATAAAAAATGACTCTCGATTAAAATTTCCAGTTCATGAAGATGGAGAGGCCTGTTCTTCAAATGATGGTCAATGGTGTTTAGTGGCAGAAGAGTATGGAAAATGGATGACTATACCTAGAACTACTTATCTTATTCGTAGAAGAGTAGGTAGTGAACAATTCACTAAATGGAACATTAGAGGTGAAGTAAAATTAATAGAAGACGCCAGAGAACGAAGAAAAAATTTGATATTAGAGCGGCCTAGAAATATAAAATATTTTGATGATATATTTGAATTGGCTGAATCTGTTTATACTAATAAATTAAATTATGAAACTGAAAATAAAAATATTTCTTTTTTAAACTTTAATCTATCAGATGAACAAAAAGTAAAATCTAAAATTTTATTTCATGAGCATACATTACACTTTGATAAATATTCTGGTTCCGAATATTATATTTTAAATATGGATATACAGAATGAACCTGAAGATATAATGAAATTAATTTCTAAAATTAAAAATACATCAAATGTAACAGTTTTTTGCAGTAATACACATTTAATGCACAATAATAAAACGAATAAAGATTATTTACAAACATTATGCCAAATGTTAACTGCCGAAGGATATCATCATTTTTTCAATATTCAAAAAAATAGATTTTTTGCCTCTTTCGATAAAACGGTTAATGTCGAGAATGTGATAGAACATCAAATAGAGACAAAGACTGATAATATAAAACCAAAAGAAATAAAGAATAATTATAATTTTTTACACGTAGAACCAGAAAATACTAATAATTCTAAAAATAAAATAATAGAAGAATTGATGATGGCAGAATCAAGGGCTGGCAATGATGTCATTTTAAAGAAATATTACGACATTACTCAAACAGATTTAGAAAAATATGATGTAATTATAAATCACGATTCTTTTTTAAATGATAAACTTCAACAAATGTATATACCTTTTATGAATTTTGTTCATGAACATGATGAATTGCATGAAGATTTATTATCTAAATCTTTATTAAATGTATCGAGCAAAAGAACTGACAACACCAAAAACGATTTTCATCATTTGAGTATCGGAACATATAAAGAAGTTTACTATAACAAATCTGAAAGAAATACTGTTTTTAGATTCCCTAATACTCCAAAATTAATATGTGTCGAGAGGAACCTGTCTAAATCATCGGCCCATTTATCCTTATTAGTGGCGAGAGAGATGCATTTACCGGTCATAATTGTGACTCCAGAAGCAGATGAAAATTCTAGTCAATACAAATCTTTGATTGAAATACTAGGTAATTTTGATACTGAACATGATACGGTCTCTCATTTAAGAGAAGTAACCGATAATCAATTAAATGATTTATATAATGAAAATCATTTTTTCATAAACTTAAATGATAATTATTTAACTTCTGATACATTAAATGCTATGTCAACAGGCATGGTATGTTTGTCTGTAACTGGTGAAAAATCAATACCTGGTTTATTATCTATCGAAAAAACTAAAAATTCTATCATTGAAAATATTAGAAAAATTTTAAAAGATAATTCATATGAACTTATTAGCGGCATTGCAAATGATTTTACTTTAGATAAAACTTGGGATAAATGTTATGAGATTAACAAGCGTTTATATGATGAATTTGTTTCATTGAGAAATAATGTGCCTGTCACTATGAAAGATAGGTTGGAAGACACGTATGAAAATGTTGTTGAAAAGACTGAGCAACCAGAACATTATGAGCAAAAGATAGATGTTTGTTTGGAAATAAATTTGAAAGAAGGTAATCCTATAGCAACATTAATATGTCAAGACGGTGAAGAATATAACGTAGTATTTAAAAATAAAAACACAGGAGAAATAAAATTTTCTACACAACTTAGAAACAATCATTGGGCGGCCGTATCTGAAAAATATTTTATTCCTTGGCTAATATATGTGGAACGCATAGAGAATGGTGAAATAATTTTTGAATATGATTTGACAGAAGAAATAACGAGTAGAAAAACACATGTTTATTTTGATTCTAAATCTATCGGTGATAATGTTGCGTGGGTTTCGGCCGTAGATGAATTTAGAAAAACATATAATGTAAAACATGTGACATGTGCTACGTTTTTTAATGATTTATTTGAAAAAGAGTACCTTGATATAAAATTCATCGAGCCGAATACAGGTTTTGATGATTTCGAAATACAGTATAGAATACCTTGGTTGGAAGAAGGCCAATTTAATCCCATTGATTGTAAAAATACATCATTACAAAATGTGTGTGCTAGTATTTTGGGTGTTGAAGGTATGAAAGAAGTACCTACTAAAATAACTGTAAAGGAAAAAGAAACTGAATTAAAAACTCCATATGTTGCTATTGGGATGCAATCAACTGCCCAGGCCAAATATTGGAACAATCCTGGCGGTTGGGAAAAACTTACTGATTATATAAAAAGCAAAGGTTATGGTGTTGTTTTTGTCGATAAACATGAGCATTTTGGAAAAGAACCTCATATGAATTCAAATCCTTCAAATGCTATCAAAAGAAATGAAAGAACATTAGACCAGACAATTGCAACGATTGCAGGTTCTGAATTTTTTATCGGAATAGGTTCAGGATTATCCTGGATTTCTTGGGCTCTAAATAAAGAGGTAATACTTATTTCAGGATTTAGTCAACCTTTTTCCGAATTTCAAAATAAATGCACAAGAATTATTAATACTGATGTGTGTCATGGTTGTTATAATCGTGTGAAACTTGACCCATCAAATTGGACATGGTGTCCTGACCATGAAGGAACTGATAGAATGTTTGAATGTACAAAAAACATTTCGGTGGAATCGGTTTGTGATGCAGTGGATAACGTGATACAAGAATTGACAAATGAATGATTATTTGATACAATTAATTAAAGGAGAGTTTTTGTTAAAAACAATAAAACCTCAAGATTTTACAGAAATTATCGAAGATATCGTAATGAATAAAAGAATGACATATTTAGATGCTATAAGCTATTATTGTCAAGAAACAAAAATGGAACCAGAAACGGCAGGTAAATTAGTACAAGGAGTTTTAAAACAGAAAGTAAGAGAAGAGGCTATCAACTTGCATTTTCTCCCAAAAACTGCTACAATACCTGGTATATGATAAAAATGGAACCTTTCGATTGTTACAAAGAATATGTGGCAATCAAAACACATTTTCGTACTGAGAAGTTTGATTACTTCAAAGGTCGAAATAGGAAAGTTTCGTATGAAACTTTCAAAAAAAGAAATGACCAGTTCTTTTTTGTAAGATTGTCTAAAAATTATAAAGATGAAGAAATTGCAAAATTTTTTGTTGCTAATTTCATTGACGATGAAAACTTGTGGATTGGAGAAGCTCTCGACCCACAAGCCGAATTGAGATATAAAGATTGGCAAAAAAGAATACAAGCATTGACTTATTTTTTTAATGAAGACATTGAAAAGCTACTTGAAAAAGATGAGTTTGAAAACTGGTTTAAAGTAGTTGGCAATGAGCATCCTATGTTGCTAAAGTTGGCAATTGCTAAATACATCAGTATAGAAACGTTCTCTATACTGAATTTGTTGACGAATTTTATTTCTGATTGGGACAAACAGATAAGAGAAAAAATTGTCTGGCCTCGATATAAAAGTAAAGTTCTGAAGTATTCTCCATTCTTGGAGGTGGATAAGAAAAAGTTTCGTAAATTATTACGAGACAAAATAAAACAAAATACAACGTAATACAACGATATATGAAAGGAATATATGTCTTCACTATCCTCACTTAAAAAATCCCGCAACGACTTCATGAAAAAACTCAATAAAGAAATTGAGAAGATTGAAAGTCCACAAGACACTAAAAATTATACGGATGATAGATTCTGGAAACCAGAAGTAGATAAGTCTGGAAACGGTTATGCCGTGATTCGTTTTCTCCCTCCAGTTGATGGAGAAGACATTCCATGGGCAAGAGTTTTCAATCATGGTTTTCAAGGACCAACAGGTCTTTGGTACATTGAAAATTCTTTGACTACTTTGGGTAAGAAAGACCCAGTTTCAGAATATAATACATCACTCTGGAATTCAGGTGTCGAAGCAAACAAGGAAATTGCTCGTAAGCAAAAACGTAGATTGAATTACATGAGTAACATCTATGTGGTTTCTGACCCTAAAAATCCTCAGAATGAAGGTAAAGTTTTTCTGTATAAATTCGGAAAAAAGATTTTTGATAAAGTCAATGACTTGATGAATCCTGAGTTTGAGGATGAAAATCCTGTAAACCCATTTGACCTTTGGGAAGGTGCGAACTTCAAATTGAAGATTCGTAAAGTAGAAGGTTTTCAAAATTATGATAAGAGTGAATTTGAAAAAACTTCACAACTTCTTGAAACAGACCAAGAACTTGAAAAAGTTTGGAAGTCACAATATCCTCTTAACGAGTTCACATCGGAAGAGAACTTTAAAACTTATGATGAGTTAAAAGAGAGACTTGACTTGGTTCTTGCTCTTGGAGGACCTAGTTTTCCCACACCAAAAACAACTCCTGTTGAAGAACCTGTTGTTCAATCAACACCTAAAGTAACTACTGCGGAAGATGATTTTGCGGTAAAGGCCACATCTGATGAAGATGATGAGGATATGTCTTATTTTGCTAAATTGGCAGAAGAGAATTAATATACTATATTATCTTTAAAAGATACGTGAGAAGACGGTGCAGGCAACATCTCAGTTACATTGAATTGTTCTTGCACCGTTATATTTTTGTTATCTACAATATTTGGTGCAGATGGTGGCATCACAATTGGTGTCGCCATATCTCTTCTTCGGGCTTCATTTTCAGATTGCATAGCATTCATAGCAAAATATTTTTCTTGAATTTGAGGATTTTTCGCAAAACTATTATCTGATTTTAAATTTATTTCAGTACGTTTTGGTTTGATTAAATCGGCAATGTACTGCATTTGAGGTCTATTGAAAATACCTTCAGGTGAAAATCTAGCATCTTCATTTATAATGGCTGTTATTGGTCCCATATCAGGAGTAAGTAATCCACCCTGTGCCATTTTTCCTACATATCTTCCAGCATCATTAAAATTATTACTATCTTGGTCATCTAATTTATTCATCAAAAGCTTTGCTGGTGTTACGAGGTCTTGAATTAAAGTTCTTGCCGCAGGATAACCAATTGCAGATTTTATCGCTTCATCTAAGTCTGTTCCTTTTTCTATTGTGACAACACCAGTATTAATATCACCTCCTAACATTTCAATTCTAGACCTCATCATGTTAGTCTCGCCCTCACTATTACCCGAGATTGGTAATTTTATTTTCATATCTTCATTTAATTCTATTTCATTTATTCTGGTCGTGTTTGCATAGGCTTTGACTAAATCCATAATAGTTTCATGATTTGTATTGAATATTTGATTGAATTTTTTAAATGAATTTATTGCAGACCGTTTATTCATTCTTTCGTTTTCTTCATAAATTTCATCTTGAGTATATTCTCCAGTTTCTGCAAGTTTTTTTAGTGCCAAGCCTCTTTCAAACCCTCTCATCATTGAACTGCCTTCATGTTCAAAAACTAAATCTTGGGTTTGCTGAAGTAAGTTCTTTTGCAAATCCCCAGATTCATAATTTTTAACTTTTTTTGCTTGGTCTGATGTAAGTGTTTTACCTGCAGTTCTCGCTTCTCTTAACTTTTTTGCTTCTTCAAGTTCCTCTGTGACTTTATCCATTTCTTTTTCTATTGCATTTTTAGGAGGTTTCATTAACGCCCCAAATGCCAATCCAAGGGCGGCTCCTATTAATGCTCCTGCTATCATTCCCAATGGTCCACCTGCCATTCCTGCTTTTGCGCCTAGCATCATGGCGGCTTTTATTCCTGCTCCAACTCCAATAGCTCCAGTAATTACTTCTGTAAGAGACATTTCTTCTTTTGAATTTAAATAGCCGGCAAGTGCTCCAACACCTGCGCCCAATAATGCTCCTGCGAGTCTTCCTTGTATGGTTGGACCTCCCAACATAAATCCTATACCGGCACCAGATGCGGCTCCTCCCAACAGACCTTGTAATTTTGTTACATCACCTTCGGCAAGGTCTATTACGGTTTTTTCACCACCAAGTGCCGAACCTATTGCTTTGAGGGAAACGCCTAATAATGCACCAGTAATTGCACCAGGCACTCCTCCTAGTAAAAGACCTCCTACACCACCAACGGCCGCAAGAGTTGATGTATCAGCATCTTTTAGAAATGTTTTTGCTCCTTCAAGAGCCATATTACTGATTCCTTCTTCTTTCATGGCACCGTCAAATGCGTTTGATATTACTTTTATCAATTCTGGTCCGAATAAAACGCCTGCTATACCTGTCATTAATGTCTTACCAAAACCTCCTATAGTAAATTTTCCAGGAATTAAACTTCTAAGTAATGCCTTACCTTTTGACCCTAAAAATGCAGTAGTGAGAAATTCTTGAAGAATTCCTAATATACCTTTATTACCTCGTACTAATCTCGATGGGTCTACTGTTTTTTCGGATAAAGGTTTTGAACTTTTTCTTTCGTTTTTTTCTTCTTGCTCTCTTAATTTATCTCTTTCGGATTCTGCCATGAAAAAAGACATCATTTGATTTAATGTGGAGTTTGATTCTTTAGATATAATGAGAGTGTCCTTGGCAACTTTATCATCCGAATTATCTTCTTTTACTTCTTCTCTTGTAGGTTCGTTGTTTATTGCGAGTTGTTCTCTGAGTTCAGAAAAATAATCACCTTGCATTCGACCAACTTCTTGCATGTAACTGGATTGATTTTTGATTTCATTCAACATATCATCACTAACTTTAGGACCATCCAATAGAAAACTTTTTAAGTCATCTATTTTTGTAGAAAACACATTACCTATATCCATTAATTGCAAATTTAACAACTCTGCATTATCATTTTGATTTGAGAGATTTTCGGCATTTATCAGTTCATTTTTTTCTATCATTTCTGAATTTAATTGAACTGACGAATCTGTAAATCTTTTGAGATTGAAGTTCAGTTTAGTGAACTGAGTTCCTAAATTTCTTACTTCACCTACAACTGGAAGTTTAGATGAAGTGTTTTGTATTTTTAATTGCTCAATAACGTCTTTTAATGTTTCGGCCATTTTACCTTCTAGAATGTGCTTGTTGGTCTCTTATTTTTTCATTTTCTTCTTTTATATGACTCACTAATAAATTGACATAAATTTCTTTTTCAAACGGTATTAAATTATCCAACTCTGTCAATGAATATTTATGATGTTGCATCATATTAAAGTTGGTAATGAAATAATTTTCAAGCGTATTATGACACAGGCTTATGCGAAAAAATCTTCTACCGTACTAAGTGTTAATTCTTCTTGACTGCCACATTTAGGGCAGGTATATGTTTCTTTATGTTGAATAGATGGCATTGATGAAAAGAAATTTCGCAATTCTTCAAATTGCGTATTATTAAGACTGTTTAAAAAATCTAATAATTCTTCTCTTGAATGTTCATTTGCATAGAATATCTCTTCACCCTGATAGATATATTCTATTGAATTGGCAATAGAATCGAATAGAGATTCGACAACACCTTTTTCTTGAGTTTGCATGTCATCTATTTTTTTAAAAAAATCTAAAGTGGGATACATCATAGATACACCAATTTTTTCACTCAATCTAATTACTTTAGAATGATTTTCTGGTATGATTGGTTTAACCTCATTCAGATTTATATTAATTGGTTGTATGCCGTCACACTCTTCTCCGTTTTTATTTTTACCATTAGGGTGTTTAAGTGTAACTTCTGCTACTTCTCCTACAGATTTTGCTCTGAGTTGAAGAAATAAAAATTGCACATCAAATATGGGTAACGATTCAACGTCAATGTTTTTTTCTAGAATACAATTTTTCAAAATTGTTTTCATAGCTTCATACATTTCTTTTTCATCATTACTTTCAATTGCCATCAATAATATTTTTTCTTCTCTGACTAAAAATGGTCTATACTTGATTTTTTTATCAAGTGATGTTAAAAAAATATCATGGATTGGCGTTTCAATGGTGGGTAAAGCCATAATTTCCTTTCGCCTGTGTCATACATTATAAATTAACTAAGCATTAAATATTTCATCCTCAAAATCTAAACTATTTCTACTTTCAGGTGGATAGTTTACACTTCCTGTATCATTCTCACCTAAATTCCATTTATGAAATGAAAATGTGACATTCACTCTTGCAAATTCATCGTTTGCTTGTGATAATTGTATACCACTTACAATCATGGGATATGCTTCATGAAATACACATGTATACATTAATGTATTTAAATTACTAAAAACTAAAAGTTTCATTTTACAAGTAAATGTCTTCCAATATTCGATATCGAAAGAACTTGAATCATTGATAAAATTTTGCCACAAATCAAAAAATCTTTTCTCTTTCATGCCATCGGAAGAGCAAATAAAAGACATTGTAGTATCTACATATGTTGAGGTATATGGCATATTTCTTATAGGTCCATATATTTTATCTTGAACAGTCGCTAAAGACCTGGGAGGTAATTCAGCAGTATCTAATCTAAATTGTAAGTTTCCTGGATTATTAATTGCAACTTTAGAATTTAAACCCTCAAAATATACCTCAAATCTATTGGTTGGAGCTGGTTCAAAACGAAAATTTTCTCTGAATTTTTGAATACTTAATGGCATTAAATCATACTCCTGCTATCGTTCCAAACTACAAGTTTGTTTTCTTTTTTAAATCTTTCGGTGGGCAAAAATAAAGCTATGTTTTTTTCATCGTCATCAATCAATACAACTTTTGATGATATATGTGACCACAAATATCTTTTTACGGTAGGTTTGATTTGTTTAATTTTAATTAATGCATTCCAATTTAATGATTTAGCTTTATCTAAATTGTCCATAAGATTTGCTCTTAACATAGGCGGTAAATAATGAAAGTTTAATCCTAAAAAACCATTGTTATACATTTGCACACACATGATAAGAGGAAATCTGTCATAGTATTTCATCTGTTGTTTTGTTTTTGGGTCATAGAAATATGCGGCCATGACTCCAGGAGAGATTGTAGTTGGTTTTGATTTTTTAGATTTATTATAAAATTCGTCAGCCGTATCTGCTTGACTAAATTTATTTTTTAATTCGGCTCTCAGGGCACCCATTTTTCTACGAAACCATTGTGCCGCATTTCTTGTTTTCGGTGTGCCCTCATTTTTTCTGATAGCATCTTTTAATGTGTCTAAAAAACTCTGTTCTGCCATTTTTCTCTCTATATTCTATATTTAGTTGAAAAGATGGTCTTCTGTGATAATCTCAAATTTCCATTTTCTATCTTTACAATATTCTTTGGCGGCTTTCCATTTTGCTTCATTTACTCCATAGGTATAGACTTCACTAATATATCTTTTGGTTGTTCGTTTCGGTTTCTTTGGAGGCAATACTTGTTTTTTAGGTTTTATTTCTATTAGAATACTTTCTAATTGTCCTTTTGCATTTTTTACTCGAATCCAAAAATCAGGATAATATCTATGTACTTTTTTATCAATCGGTGACCTATAAGGTATTATAATTTCTTCACTCGACCATTGAATTACATTTGGATTTTCTTCACAATAGTTCATAAATTTTCGTTCCCATAAAGAACGATAGGTTACGTTGGTTGGGTCGCCTTTATATTTTTCTAATTTTTTAATTCTGTATTTTCCTTTGTAAGCCATACTAAATAATATGTATATAAGGAGTTTATGAGTTTAAGAAAAGTAGCAAATTTAAGAGAACTTCCAACAACGGAAAGATTTCCAGAAACTATTGGCGAAGAAAATGGTGGTCCTGAAGCAAGAAAATTTTCAGTATATACATTAAAAGGTAAAAGTAGAGGTTCACAACAATTGACTGACTTGGGTTATGTTGTACTCCCTATGCCAAAAATAAATGATGCGGTTAATGTTTCATATTCTGATGCTGAATTTGGGGCGGCAGGCGCAGTTTCAGTTGGTTCTATGGGAGGAAATATTAGTGGAGATTTTGAAAAATTATCGAATATTATGAAAACAGGACTTTCATCTTTTAATCAAACGACTGTTGGTCGAGTTGGAGCGGACTTAGCAACAAAAGCATTTCCTGGTTTGAGGGCATCATTGGTAAATGGTTTAAGAACTATTGCAAATCCCTATTTGACAAATGTATTTAAATCGACAGGATTTAGACAATTTTCTTTTTCATATTCATTGAGAGCGAAATCTGCCAATGAATCCGAAACCATAACAAGAATTATAAAAATATTTAAAAAAGCAATGATGCCTGACGATATTTTAGTTTCAAAAAATAGTGCTTCTTTTCAAAAAGGTCATACTCAAGTAACAGGAATTCAAAAATTACCTGATATATTCGATATTAAATTTTTTCCAACTACAGGAAATTATCAAAATGGTGATGCTGGAAACGATTTAGTACAAATAAGAAATGCAGTTTTAACTGATATGAAGACCGACTATTCTTCAGATACACAAGCACCTACTTTTTTTAAGAATACCAATGCCCCTATGGGAGTAAATCTTACTCTAACTTTTAAAGAAACAACAATTTATACAAGAGAAAGATGTAATGACGATTATTCTAGATTGATATTTGGTGTAAATGAAGAAGCAGATACGGTTATGGGAGATGAGGAGTGAGCAATAATCCTAATAACTATATCGGTCGAGTAACTAAATTAGGTAGAGACCTAAGATATCCTTCAAATGTAGGTAGTGTAGAAGATGGTCTTCATCATTTTATGATTATAAAAGAAATGATATATGACGAAGAGAAAAAAAATGATGACCCATTGAATGGTCAAACTAAATTTGAACAAATTGTTGGTTCTAGAAATGATAATTCTTTTTATAAGGAAGGAAGAACATTTATTTTATTTTTGCCTCAGGGAGGATTAACATCTCAGTATTCTGCAAAATATGATTCCGTAGATGTTGGTTTTTTCGGTAGATTAGTTGAAAATAATTTAGGAGGCATGATGGACCAACTCGGTTCGGCTTTCGATGATTATCAACTAGATAGACAAGCCGGTGGAGGAATGTTAGAAAATACTTTTAATTTTTATGATAAAGCAATAGGAACTTTTGCAAATAGTAATGCGGCCAGAACTGTAGAGGAATTTGTCACAAGTAATAGAATGATTGACCAAATGAAGTTTAATGTAGCATCTGCAATTGGTGGTATTGCGACTTTAGGTAATGACAAAGTAAGAGGTGAAGATGTGGCGGCTTTATCAATGAGAGCTCAGAGAAATCCTTATACATCTTTAGTTTTTGTGGGAAACACGACTAAAAGAACTCATAATTTTAAATTTCAATTCAACCCCAAAAGTAGTCCAGAATCAGAAACCGTTCAACAAATAGTAGCTAATTTAAAACATGGTATGTTGCCTAGTTTACCTAAAATAAACCCCAGAGTAGATTCGTTTACGGTAATGGAAGATAATCCAGCATATGATGAAGTAGTGGAAGCAGAGTTTGGACACATAACACCAGTAAAAAAACAAATACCAAAAACTTATCGTACAAGCAATAATATGGACTCAAATTTGTTTAAATTTCCAAACGTATATACTATTAATTTTTTTGACTCTAATTCAACTGAACTGGAGTCTAATAAACATTTATATAAAATTGGTCAGTCAGTTTTAACATCTTTGAAAGTTGATTATGCGGAAACGTTTTTTCAAAAAACAGGATTACCCACTCAAATAAATTTAAATTTAGAATTTAAAGAAAACTTTACACTCAGTAGAACACACGTAGAAGAGGGTTATTGATGTCAGAATATTTTACTAATTTTAAAAAAATAGATTATAATATCGATAAATTTAAGCCTTTGAGAACAACAAAGGCTGTTAACATTTTGAATCGTCCTGTAATAAGAGATAAAATATTAGCCAATATTACATCTTATTATGAATATGCTGTTCAAGAATCAGATAGACCTGATACTATTGCATATGATTATTATGGTTCAGCTTCCTATACATGGTTAGTATTATTGGCTAATGACATAAAAGACCCATATTATGATTGGCCCTTGTTCGGAAATAATTTCGATAATATGATAATTAAAAAATATGGTAGCATTCCCGAAGCCACATCTAAGATTCATCATTATTTGGAAATTTTAAGAGAAGAAACTACAATCTATGATGAAAATGATGGTTATAAAAAATTATTAGAAAGAAGTATTATTGTTGATGAGATAGCATATAATAATAGTTCAAGAACAAAACGAACTATATCGTGTTATGATTATGAAGTTATACAAAGAGATAAAAAAAGAAACATTATATTGGTTGATAATGCATATGCAAGACAAATACAAGATGAATTTAGAATAATTTTTAGGTAATCATGGTCGACCCCTTAATTCAAAAAGATAATCTTGAGGAATCTCAACAGGTTTTTTCCGGTCAAGCAGAATATAAAATTACAATTTTTAATTATAAAAATGAACCATTTGAGGTAAGCCAATCTGCTTTTACAAATTTTAATATTTACGAGTCTTTGTTTGATGAGAATGTCATGCATGGTGATATCACTATGTTTGACTCCGCTGGTTTTGAAGAAAGAATACCTTTTATTGGTGAAGAAACGATTAATATAGAATTTTTTAACGCTAGAATGCCTAAGACAAAATTCAAAAATAGTTTTTGTATTTATAAAATGTCTGAAAAAATTGTACGTGAGAAGACTCAAATATATACATTATTTTTCATATCCGAAGAATTTATCGTTAATTTAAAACAAAAAGTTTCAAAATCATATAAAGGCAAAACTAGTCAAGAAATAGTTCAAGACATTTATGACAATTATATTGTAAGCCATAAAAAGAAAACAGAGACAAAACCTCTTTTCTACGATAAAGTAGGAAATTCCGATGGTGCATTTTTATTGAATCATTTTATATTTCCTTATATAAGACCTTTTCAGGCATTGAATTTAGTGGCAAAAAGGTCATTAGCTTCTACGGTAACTTTATCTTCTACACAAAATACTATCGCAAATTATGGTTCTTTTCTTTTTTTTGAAAATCAAATGGGTTTTTGGTTTAAATCTATTGGCGACTTAATAAATCCTCAATTTACTCAACAGGGAGCAGAGTTTGAAGAATCAAAGCAGGAAGTGAAAGATGAACAAGGACAAGATTCAGGTCTAATCAATTCCGCTTCAAGACAGAATAAAAATAAAGTAAGGATTGAGGCAGCTCCAGTTAGTGCAAGTGTAAGAGTTCCTATGGCATCTTATATGCTCACTCCTTCAGATAATGTTGGTAATTCTCCGGATAGTGCGGATAGAATAATAAGTTCATTTAAGTTTTTATCGGCATTTGATGTTTTATCGAATATCATAGGTGGAATGTATGGTTCCAGATTATTGACATATGACCCAATAACGCAAATGGTAGGTGAAGATAATTTAAATTTTAGCACAAACGTTAGTGTAAGTAAACGAGAACCTAAATTATTAATTGGTAGTCAGAAAGTATTTTTTAATGAATACGGTTATCTTGAAGAGTTTGAAAATTTTAGACATATAAGAGAAAGAGAAACAGAAAACACATCTGTTGGCGGACATCCATTAAACTCAAATCGTCATGTTGGTTTAGGTGGTCCTATGGCCAGCTTTAAATACAAAGCAACTAATTTTAGGCACGAATTTAAACAACAGATTTCCATGTTGGAAAAAGAATTGGTATCAGAAGATAAAAATTTTCAAAGATTTGATAATCAGGTCGAAAGAACTATTTTAACAAGAAATGCTCAAAACAGAATGATGAAAAATATTGTGATTGAAATGAGAGTTCAAGGGGACCATAATAGAATGATTGGTGAAATAATAGAACTAAAAATACCATCTTTTGTTTATCCTGATGAGCCTGGACATACCTATTACAGAGGAAATTATTTACTCACAAAGATTAGACATATTGTAAATAGCAATGGTTCATATCATTCAGAGATGCAATTAATAAAAGATTCATTATTTAATCCATTAGAAAACGACCCAGAGTTAGATTCTTCTGGAAATAGATTTAGTAGTGAAGACTCGGAAATTTTAGAACAACAAGAGGCAGATAAAATTACAGAAATAGGGCCAGAATTGAATATAGGAAAATCAGGGTCTAGAATTGCGACCACTAAAGGCGGCAAGCAAAGAATAATTGGAGGCTTGTAATGGAGAGATTGCAAGATTCATTACAAATATCCGACCATGTTGATTTCATGGGTAAAGAAGGTTTTGTTTGGTGGTATGGTGTTGTTGAGGATAGAAAAGACCCATTATATCTAGGTCGTGTAAAAGTTAGATGTATGGGATTTCATACTGATGATAAATCTTTAATTCCTACAGAAGATTTACCGTGGGCACAGGTTATATTACCAATAACTTCTGCTTCTATGTCTGGTATTGGTGTGAGTCCTACTGGATTAGTTGAGGGCAGTCATGTATTTGGATTTTTCAGAGATGCCCATGAGTCACAAGAACCGGTTGTATTGGGCGCATGTGTAGGCATACCAAGTAGTATTGCAAATAAAAGACGTGGATTTTTTGACCCTAGAAAATATAAACAACGAAAAAAGTATCCATATCCTCCATTATTTACGGATAGAAATGATGAAGGAAAAGGTGCGACAATAGTTGACTTTGATGAGGAAGGTCCTGATGGCGAACCATATGTTTTTAATGGAAATAATAGTTTTGCGGAAAAAGGAGGTGTATTAACATATGTGAAAAGAAATGATAAAGTAATGGCAAATGTGCATGATTCTGAGGGTAATTTATTATATTCTCAGCAATCTTATTCGCCTTTTCCTAATGAAAACCTGATGAGATTTGACCCGAATGGAGGTTTGATTTATAGTGTTCCTTCGACAAATTTGAATGCAGGTACAAGTTTAAGATTTAATAGAAGTAATGAAAAAACTTTAAATCCTGTGGCGGATATCCTATCAATGGTCGGTAGAATTAATCGTGAGATTAATGAATCTGCTCAATCACTTCATACCGATATACCTACAGTTTTTCCAGTAGATAATATTCAAGGTAAAACGTTTGAACAGCCCAGAAATTATCGAAAACCAGAATATCCATTTAATCATGTACAATCGACAGAGAGCGGACATCTATTTGAATTAGACGATTCTCCAGGAGCGGAAAGAATAAGACTTCTACATAGAAGTTTGACTTTTTATGAAATAGATAGACAAGGCGACAAAATAGAAAATGTTGTAGGGAGTTCTTTTTTATTTAATGATGGAGATAAATTTTCTCACATTATTGGTAATGAATTTAAAACAATAGGAGGCGGTTTATCCCTAATAATTAATGATAGAAAGTCACCATCAAAAAGCGGAATACGAGTAGGCGAAAAAGGTTCATTTTTTATTGAAACAGAAGGCGGAGATATTTGGTTACGTGCAAGAGGAGCATTAAACATAGAAGCCGCCGAAATTAATACTGCAAAAATACCATTAGATTCTTCAAATGCTTCTGATTACGCAATATCAGAAAGAAATATAGTTTTTAGTAAGGTACCTACATTTAGAGTAGAGTCTGATAGAGTTGAACTCAAAACAAAATCAGATATTAAATTTAAAAGTTCCGCATTAACTGCTTCTTCTGAAGGAGATTTGAGTTTGGCATCTACTGGTGGTAATGTTAATATAAATGCACTAAACACTTTACAAGAAAGTGTTTTAGGAAAACCTGGTTTCGTTTCTAGGTCATCGACCGCCGCATTAGGTAGTATGGAATTTAAATGTTTTGATATTGCTACTGGAGGATTTGATTTTTCAATAGGTGCGGATTTAGGAGCTTTTGGTCCTCCTCTAAAGTTAACCCAATTAGAAGTGGCACCAGGAGGAATAACATTACAAAGTAATGCTCCTACAATAGGTGAAATAAAATTAGAAAGTTTGGGTAAAGTTGTTTCTGATTCGATATTTGGATTTGAGGTTAAAGATAAAAAATCTATATCGATTAAAAAAGAAAGTATTCCAGGAATAGCAACTGAGATATCAATTAATGAAGCAGGTCTGGTATCAATTAAAAATCAAACAACCTCATTATTTTCTATATTAAATGAATTATTAACTGCAATAACTTCCCTAAGCGTAGGAACAGGAACTGGACCAAGCACACCACCATTGAATGTGGGTCAGTTTAGTAAAATACAAGCAGATTTATCAACATTTTTGACGGCATGATATGAAAAAAGATGAAATATTATTTAAAAATGAACCTTATCGAAATGATAAAATGATTAATATTTTGAAAAAAACTCTAGCATTCAATGAGAAATTTTTAGAAACATTAGAAAATAAAAAAATAGATATTGAAAAAAGAATAGAGATTATAAAAAAGCAACAAGAAAGCAATAATGGCTGAACAACAACCAGTTTTATTTGAGCAAAAAACTAGTGCGGCTGAACTTTTCGGTTCAGGTGAAGATTCTGTAATAAATCAATTTATTGGCGGATTACAAAATTTTGGTAATAATGTTAATGTTGTTGCGGAAAATTTAATCAGTTTTCTAGAGTATGCTAAATTTATATTAAAAACTTTAAGAGACCCATTGGCATTGGTATTAATTCCTTTATTAGATGCTTTAATTGCTGAATTAGAAGATTTAAAAAATATTGGTATAGGTTCTTTAACAGTTTGGCCGTGGGAATGCGGAACTCTTGCTCCTCCAGTCGATACTAGTAAACTTGAGGAAGGATTAGATGCCCTTGCATTTTATCTCTTACCTGATTCCGAAAAGAAAAATAAACAACTTGTTTGGAATCCTACTTCTGGATACGGATTGGTTGATAAGAAAAATAATAGTAAAAGTAAATTATCAAGAGTTGATGATTTAGTTGCAAATCCTCAATCAACAAATGTAAAAGATTTAAGTGAATTAGGAGAATCAAAACATTTTTTATTGGATATGACCAGAGGTATTCGTGAATTTTTAGACCCATCAACATGGGAAGGGCCGTTTGACCAAGGTGTAGCGACATTCTTAGAAGGATTGAAAACTGGTTTAAATAAAAGACAATTAAATCCTGAGGAAGTTATTAATATAATAATAAATTCTTTTAACGATTCAAATGACCAATTGAGACCGACTGGAAAAGGTGATTATCAAGCAATGGTTTTGATGTTTACTTTGCCATCGATGAGTGATTTGAATCAATTGGTTACCACATTTTCTGATTATTTTGGTGGAGTTTTATCAAGAAATTTTAAAGAAGGTGCAGATAAAAGTTCGGATAGTGATGGAAAAAGAGTATCAATAGAATTAGGACCTCCTTTGATTTTTGATGTTGAAACATCGTATGATATAGAACAAAAAATAAGAAAAAAACAATTAAGTATATCTCAAATAACGTCTGAAATAGATTCAGGTTTTTTACCATTAGAAGATGAGTTTGACCTTAGAGAAGAAAAACAAGAACTAGTTGAAGAGATTGCAGATTTGGGTGAAGAATTGGAACTTATAAGAAAAAATGGAAGTAAAGAATCTAAAAACTCAATTTTCTTTATGAACAATGTAAAGATAAACAAAAATATATTATTAAATGCTGACGGAACACCTTTAAATTTATTGATAGATGCTAATAATCCTGCTCCAGATTGGTTTCCTACGTTTAAAAAAGGAGATAATATAGTTCAAGGTAGAAGCACGACATTTGGTCCCAGTTTCATGGCTAAAGTTATAAATCATGGTCCTATTCAAATTTCGAATGGTAAAGTTATTAGAAACACATTGACTGTTCAAGGCGTCAGAGGAAGAATTCAACAAAACAGGTCAACCAGGGGTGTTGGTTCTGCCGGTGTTATTAGGAGAATGGACGTATTAAAGGATGAGCAAACTAAACAAGTTTTGGTTACTGGTGGTCCTGGTGCCGAAGCAGTTTTAAGAAAAATTCCTTTATATCAACCTGCTGATGCTATCATTTCTGAACCAGTCCCTGCTGATATAAAATTTATAGGAACGATAAAAGAGGGAGAAAATTTAATCGACCATATTTTACCAGTAACCCTAGGAACTGCAGGTGCAAATGAAGCTTTGGCTGAACTATTAAGAGAATCACGAGAATCAAATGACAGTGAAGATTTTATTATAGCATCATATGAGAATGCTGGTCCAGGAGGTCAATTTGCAAAACCAAGAGGTAGGCTGAAAAAACTTGAAACTGAAATGATTAGTTTCTTAGAGAATCTTTCTGTTGGATTAGTTGTTAGACATACTTATTTAAATACGGGTGAATGGAAATTACCCGAAGAAATATCTGAAGCTACTTCTGATGTCTCGGTAAATTTAAAAAAATTAGCAAGCGCTTTGCCTGGGTTTGGAATAAATTACCATGTTGGAGAAATTTTTATAAAAGATTCTGAAACAGGTACTATAAAGACATTCATACCAGGAAGAGCAAAAGAGATGCTTTTTTCTAGAAATACTGAAACTAAAGAAATTGTTAGGATGAATATCATTCAAATAAAATTGGGTCGTTTGACCGGTGATGGTAGTTATGAAACTCAAGGTACTGCAATGGCTCCATTTATTAATGTGCCTGGAGATAAGAAAAAGTATTTTGAATTTAATCAAAAAGATAGTGATGGACAAATTGTGATGCCTTTTGAAACATTCAGGTTTTCAGGAGGCAGACCGCCAAATTGGAAATTTATAAGAATTCAAGATTTTTTACCTGCATATGGCACATTTATTGATGAGGCAATTTCATTAATCGAAAGGGGTAAAGGATATGTTCAATCTGGATTAAAATTTTTAGATAATATTATAGAAAGATTACAGGATGAAATAGATGCTATTAAAGAATTTAATAAAACTATACAACAATTAATTCAGTTGTTATCGGCAGGATTTAATGGAGCAGGATTTTACACATTGAACGTTAGTGGTTCAGGAGGTGTTAATGATTTCAAAAGAAAATTAGGTAGGGCTAAATTTTTAAAAAAAGGACCAAATGTTTTTCCTGAATTATCTTTAGAAACAACTAAGAAGTCAATTATTGAAACAAATCCTTTTACCGGATTGGAAGAAGAAAAATTTATAACAGGCATGAAACCTGTCCTAAAAACATTGGAAGATGGACCAAAAGGGCCCAGAATAGTAGAACCTTCCGAACTTAGTAATTTGAAATATTCAGGTGCAGTCGTTTTTTATGGACAGGCAAACGATAGTGCAGGATTTTCAGCTTGGATGAGACAATTAGAAGCTACCCGTTCTCTAGGATTGAGTTTTATTGGAAATCTTCTAGGTACTGGAGATACGTTTGCTGAAAAATTAAGACCAAAAGTCGATAGAGTTCTTGTGCAAGATAGAAATGGTGATTTCTTTAATTCGGATGATAATACTAAAAAGGCAAAATTTGATACAATAATTAGAGTTGTATTGAAAAATGAAGCACACACATTAACACAAGAAGAACGTTCAACTTTTGAAGAGGTCCAGGGAAGACAGATAGATTATAGTCCTACTGTTATAACATCAACTTTAAATGTATCAAATAGTGATACGGCCATTAACACCTCATCAGATGTTTTTTGTTTATATAAGGGCGAATCCCCATCACCAACAAATTGCATTCAATTACAAAATGCTTTTAAAACATCTTTGAATGAGATAGGAACTCATAATGGAAATCCTGTTCATGAGTTTACTATTGATTTAGTCACCAAGAGTCAATCTTTACCTGCTTCCAACGATAATGACCCAACATATAAATTACACGTAACAGAAAGTCCAATGACAAGTGAAAGATTAAAATTAACAGGTCGAAAAGAAAGAAAAGGGCAACCCGGACGAGATGATTTAGCGTTTAATTCTGCCATTGGTTTTAAAATTGAAAAAACTTCACTTTTATCTTTGGAATTGAACAATGCCATTTAATCGAACCGAAACCTATACATCAAATATCGTATTATCAACCAGTAATGGTTTTGAAAATGCAATTTCAACGATGGTATATTCGAACACATCCTTTTATTCCGATGTTGATATTAAATCAAATGTTATTTTTGTGCCTATAACAACTGATTTTGATTTATCGTTTTCTAGGGCTATGACAACCAATACGGTGATTGTCCAGACAAATAATGATGATGTGAGAGAAGAATTTAGGAATAAAAAAGGTTCTGTAGCCATAACACATATTGTGAATAAACAGTTAGGAAGTTCAGAGGATTCAAATAATTTAAAAGGATTTAACTTATCTTCAACTCCTGACAAATTATCTTCTCAGTCTATAACAGGCGATTTTAGTGATGAAGTTGTTGAAATGGAAAATTTACCATCTGTGACAAATTCTAATTCCACTTTTACATTTCAGCCCATTACCTCTCTATCATCCAATACCACATATTTTCTAAATGCTTCAGAAGAGGATTTGAAAGATGGTGATAATGTTACAGTAACTTTTGACAAAGGAAATGGTTTTACTACTGATAATTCAAAGAGTATTGTAACAACATCGGATTATTATACTGGTTTTAGAATATCAATAGAAGAGATTGAATTGACTGATAGCGAAACTGAAAACGGATTTAAAAAAGTATCATTATCTGTAGGAGATATATTTTCAGCATCTTCAAGAATTCAAGGCAAGATTACTAACGTGAGAGAAAATTCATATGATTATCAAATAGAATTACCTTATTATAAAATTAATGTCGCATATACGGCTGGATTGACCACTATTGTTTCCAGCACAAATCACGGTTTAACGACAGGAGACCAGGTTGAAATTTATGATATTGTTTCTGGTGACGGTATGAATTTGAGAAATTGTAAAATTACAAAAATTAGCGATAACAGTTTTTCATTAGACAATGTTGATACATCATCAGGAACTAATGGCAGATTAAATTATTATACAAATTTTCAGATAGATGATGTTTTTAAAAGTGTGAATACTAGTAAACAAGAAATAGTCAATTTTAAAATCGTATCTTCTCCAATAAAAAATATTTCTGAATTGGATTACACGAATAAAAATGCAAAAATGCTGGCAACTAAAAAAAGTGATGGAAGTGTGCCTGGAAATCGTTTAAATGGGACAGGTGGAAGATTTATTAGAAAAATTGATGATAATATTATTTCTTTCATTTCAGTTGATGACTCGGATAGTGATAATGGAAAAATAAAAATTTCAGATACAGACTATTTTTCTAATGGCGATATAATTGACGTTACTACAGTGTTGAGTGAAATAGTCAATGACGAACATATATATGCAAATACGGTTATTAGATTTCATTGCATATCAAACTCATCGCCTACACATAATACAAATCCATTTAATACATCTGCACCATTTGTACTTTCAACTTTTCCTCCTGAATTAGGTTCTTTTACATCTAAATTACAGATTTTGACTTTAACAAGAAGTAATGACACGGTAATGCGAGTAGAGACAAATCATCCTCATAATTTAAGTATAAATGATGAAATTGAAATATCAGATTCAGACCAACGACCTTATAATGGGTCATTTAAAATCAATCAAATATTATCGAGTACTCAATTTATATATCTTTTGGACACTATTCCTAATTTGGATTCATTAGAATCAACGGGACCTGTTAAATTAAAATATAAAAAAACTTCTGAAGGAAATTTTGTAGAAAAATTAAATTGTATTCAAGTTGAATTTAGTCAGTCAATGAATACCTCAACTATTAGTGTAGCAAACACTACTCATTTTTTGTATGCTAATGGACTCACGACTGAAATTACTTCCGGACAAAGTAAATTAGATGCTACTGTTCAAATATCAACAGATGATTTTGATACTGTTTTAGATTGTGAAAGTATTAAATCAGAAACAGGCAATTCTTTTTTTACGATACAAACTGATACAGTGCCGAAAGGAAAAAGATTTAAGGTTAATGTTAGTGGCATAGTTAAAGATTTAGGTTCAACTCCACAAACATATGATTATCTTTCATCAGATGGATTTACAACAGGAATAGTTATTGTTGATGAACTTACCGGAGTGCAAACTATCTTTACTAAAGATGAAGACCCTCCTTCTATATCAAAAATAAGTTTTTCGAATACAGTCGTACATGCAAATGTTTCTGGAAAAGTTTTAGAAAGTCAAATCTTTAGTGAAATAACCAGTCCGTCAGATTTATTAAATGTTCCTATTGACATGTCAGGTGAAACAATAGTTATAAATTTTAATGAAGGCATGAAAACTGAATCAATATCGGTTAATTCTCAAAATACTCTACCTATAGGTACAATACAATTATCTTGTGATAATTTCAATACGGTCGTTGAATTTGATGAGCCAGTTTTTACTGATAGACTTGAAGAAAATGATACAATAAATTTAGTTCCGAAGGCAAATTTATCAAGTAATGTTGTCTACAGTTTAAAAGTTTCCAATTTTGTTTCTGACGATTCTCCAGAAGAAAATAAGATGTTGAAGGATAATGTTAGTTCTATTTTTGAGGTTACATTAAATGATGTGCCTTCAAATTCAACGAAGCAATATATTGAAAAGGAAATTGTCAGAGGATTAAGAACTTTAACTGTAAAAAGCAGTGTAGGAACACCTACAATTGGATATGATAATGGTGCAAAATTTAAAGGTAGAACATCAGGTGCATTGGGACAAATTTTAGATTATGAATCAGGAGGACAATTAAAATTAGAAACAGGTTCTGATTTTAAATTGGAGCCTGATACGGTACAGGATTATTTTTTAATTTTGCAAGATTCTGATAATATAAAAAGTATAAGATTTAATGAATTGCCTGGGGTTGATGGAAATTATAGAAGTTTTATAAATGGAGAGGTTTGCGATTTTTTAAATGTAGATGGAACTATTGACACAAATAAAAGATTTTCTATTGGCTCTACGACAATTTTACCTGCTCCTATTGCCACAACAATTAGATATGATGATTCAACACGAAAATATATTTATCGACAAGAAAATTTGTTATATACTTTTGGAAACGCTGATAGATTGATTGGCAAAATCAATGAAGGAAAGGCAAATACATATGACCCAATAGAATCTATTGGACCAGGGTTTAAAACAGAATCGGTTGATTTAATAGCAAATGTGTATTTTAGGAAAACAGATGATACTATAGTTTCATTGAGTGATGGACCACAAACTGGTGTAAATCCTACCAGCAATCTTATAGTTGAATTTAATCAAACAATTAATACTGATTCTATATCAATTAATACTTCAGCTCCAGAAGATGTTTCATTGAATGATAGTATAACTATTTCATATGATAGCAATTATCAAAATTCTATAACATTTGATTCTGATTTTAAAGCAAGTAATAATGATACATATTTTGAGTTTAGACCTAAATTATTAACTCAAACAAACCCTCAATTACAATTAACGCAAACAGGTGTTATAAATTGTCGCTTAAAGAATACGTTAAAAAATAAAGGAGGCGGAGTATTACAAAATTTAGGAATAAGTGGGAATTTTCTTAGTTTTGCGAATACTGCAACTATTGCCGCCACGGCAGATTTTAATGTAAAAAGAGTTTTCGTATTATCACCTTCTAGAAGAGAATTATTAGATGTGAGTGGTGATAAACTTTTGGGTGTAAATATCAAACCAATAATATCTGTAGTATTTAATGAGGCATTGAAGTCAGAAACTTCTCATACTTATACTATAGGAAGCGGACAAGACATAGAACTTTCTACACAATCTGATTTTTCAGGTGGTCATTATACAGGCACAACAAGTTTTTTTGTATCGGGATTATATAATAATGAATTATTGATTTCGATTGGAGATAATTCAGACTCATTAGTATCTACAGGAACAACTTATTATATGAGAATTAACACAAGCATAGAAAATGAAAAAGGAGTATCATTACAATCAACTTCACTTGTTTATCATTTTCAAACAAATTAGGAGAATAAATGGCATTAGTACCTTCTACATTGGCGGCACAATTAGAAACTGCCTTACTTCAAGCAAAGGCAAGTACATCACCGACCGCACAAACTCAATTAGCACAACAAATGGCACAGGCAATAGATTTATATGTTAAAAGTGCAATGGTCACTACGGTCGTGACAGGAACTGCGGTAGGTGGTGTATGTACACCATTAGGTCCTGTAGTAGGTGCCGTTGTAACAGGAACGGGAACGGGTGCACCTGGGGTAGGATTATCATAATGGCTTTAATATCATCAACATTGGCCACGCAATTAGAAACTGCATTTTTGGCGGCTCAAGCAGATACTACTCCAACGGCAACTACAACTTTAGCAAATTCGTTAGCAACCGCAATACACACATATTTAATTCAAGCACAAGTTACAACAACTGATACAGGAACGGCTGTAGGAGGTGTTAATGCGAGTGCAATTGTCGTGGCAGTACCTACTCCTGGTCCTATTACGGTTCCTGCCGTTGTTACTGGGAGCGGAACTGGCTTTTTAACATAAATAATAATATGTCTTATTCAGCAAATAAATCACCAAGCGTTTCAACAGATAATGTATATGCATCTGATGATGTAGCTAGACAATTAGTAAAACAAAAACTTTCCAAAAATGATTTTTATGATTTGGATTTAAAATTTACAAAAAATCCTAATACTGGAGATATTTCTGCGAGAAGAGGAAGCAGTAGTGTAAAGCAATCTATTAGAAATTTAGTTTTAACTGATTTTTATGAAATTCCTTTTAAACCAGAAGTAGGATGTGCCGTGAAATCTCTTCTTTTTGAACCAATGGATGTTATTACGGAACAGAGAATAACAGATACGATAAGAGCCGTAATAGAAAATTATGAACCAAGAGTGGATTTTTTATCGGTAAAAGTTAAAGCAGATTCGGAAAATTATGGATATGATATAACAATAGTTTTTGGAATAGTTAATAGTAATGAAAGAGAAACGATTTCAACTTTTTTATCGTCAACTAGAGGTTAATAATGGCAGAACCTAGTAAATTAAGAGTATCAGAATTAGATTTTAATGAAATAAGAAATAATTTAAAATCTTTTTTGAAATCACAAGATAAGTTTAAGGATTATAATTTTGAAGGTTCGGTAATATCTTCATTACTAGATGTTTTTGCATATAATACGCATTACAATTCTTTTTATTTAAATATGATAGCAAATGAAATGTTTTTAGATTCTGCGGTCACACGTTCAGGATTGGTTTCATTATCAAAATTATTAGGTTATACACCTAGGTCGAGAGTGGGCGCTACTGCAAATGTTAATTTAACAATTACACCAACCGATGCTCCTACAAATATTATAGTTTCTAAAAATACAAAATTCAATGCCGATATTGATGGTATTAATTATACCTTTATTACTGATAAAGCATATTCGGGTTTTGCCAATAATCAAAATATTGCAGTCACTATTCCTAATGTAACTTTATTGGAAGGTGAACCATTACGGTTTACACATACGGTTGATACGAGTATTGAGAATCAGAGATTTGTAATTCCAAATCGAGGTGTTGACCATCAGAGTATAAAAATAACTTTGCAAGAATCGGAATCGGATACTAGAAAATCTGTTTATGAGAAAGCAACCGATTTACTCGAATCGAATAGTTCTTCTAATATATTCTTTATAGAAGAGGGTACTGATTTTTTTACTGAAATTAAATTTGGAGATGGTATATTAGGAAACGATTTAAAAAATGGTAATATAGTATTAGTAGATTATAATTTAACCTCAGGTATTCTTGGCAATGGTGCTAATGTGTTTAGCATTGCGACTACCGCAGGCGGATATCCTTCTGTGACGATAACTACAAATTCACCATCAAACGGTGGTGCGGATGAAGAAACATTGAATTCGATTAGATTCAATGCTCCAAAACATTTTTCTGCACAAAATAGGGCAGTCACTAAAGAAGATTATAGAAGATTAATATTACGAGAATATCCTTTAGCGGAATCTGTCATTGTATATGGTGGAGAAGATGCGGACCCTCCAAAATTTGGAACTGTCTATGTAGGCATAAAACCTAGAGACGGTCTCTTTATTTCTTCTTCTATAAAAGAAGGTATTAAAAATAATATCATAAGAAAATACAATGTCGCATCAATAACTCCTGAATTTGTTGATGTTGATTTTTTAAATGTAAATTTAGTTTCACAAGTAAAAATCGATACCAGATTAACTCAAAAAACTCCTCAAATTTTGAAGAGAAATGTTTTAGATACGATTAAAAAATATCAACAGACTTCATTAAATGAATTTACTGAAACTTTCAGAATTTCACAATTATCTCGAGCGATTGATGATACGGATGCATCAATATTAGGAAATGATAGTTCGATTAGTTTAAAAAAAGAACTTACTCCTAATTTAACTGTCGCATTAGATTATGTTATAAATTTCAGTAATGAGTTATATCATCCATATACAAATTTCGAAGGTACTTTAACTTCTACTGAATTTACTTTTATAGATGATTTTGATGTTGTAAGACCAAATTGCAAATTTGATGATGATAAGGGAAACGTTAGAATTTTCAGAATGCAAGATGGGCAAAAAGTTATCGTCAATGCTATAGCAGGTACAATAGATTATGATTCTGGAAGAATACAACTTAATAATTTTAAGCCTGAAGCATTTGTAGGAAATTCTTTGGATATTAAAGTCATACCGTTAAACAGTGACCTTCAAGCAAAAAATAATCAAATAATTTTAATTAATGAGAGGGATATTAATTTGAGTTTATTTGATTTATCAACAACTGTAGAAACTTCAGAAGTGTAAGATGTCATTCTATTCAGATACGGAAAATACAATACCAGTAAATCAGATATCAGATTTAATAATTCAACAATTACCTTCTTTCATGACGGAAGAAGGAGAGGATTTTGCTGAATTTTTAAAAAAATATTATGAATGGATGGAAAGTCATGAATTAATAATTGAAGATGCCGTTCAAAATGAATTCAAGCTCCAACTTCATGATGAAAGAAGTCCAGGCCTTATAAAACTAGAAGATGATAATTATCTAAATTTAGAAAGCACTAGAGGACCTAATAGCGGGTTTATCAAAGGTGAAAAAATAACGGGACAGAGCTCTGGAGCAACAGGTTTTTCTGATAGAAATAGTTTATTGTCTGATAATATTTTGTTTCCATCAAATGTTACTGGTATAGATTTTGAACCAGGCGAAACTATTACTGGTGCGACTTCAAGAGTTTCAGCGACCGTTCATAATTATTATAAAAATCCATTATTTGCTTCCAGAACATTAATAAAAAATCGTGATATTGATACGGCGACAACTTTTTATATAAAACAGTTTGAAAAAGAATTTTTGTCTGAATTACCTGATACTTTATCAGGCTCAAAACCTTTAATAATGAAGCATATTGTAGATGTTTATAGAGCGAAAGGTTCAAAGGCCTCTTACGATTTTCTTTTTAAAACATTATACGATATACAAGATTTAGAATACTATGCGCCCAAAGATGATTTATGGAAAGCATCAGATGGTCAATGGGTAGCCGATAAGACTTTAAGATTACTAAGTTTTGATGATGAATCTGAATTTGAAGGAAGAGTTGTAACAGGAAGAAAAAGTTTTGCGACAGGAGAAGTTGATAGAGTATTAAAGTTTAATTCTGGTTCTTTGTCCGTTACTGAATTATTTTTAAAAAATGTTATAGGAACTTTTGTCATAGGTGAAGATGTAGATAGTACATTATTGAATGGGTCTTTTGGAACAGGAAAAGTTCAAGGAGTTATAACTTCGATTAAAGTAGAAAATCCAGGTAAGGGATATAAAGTAGGAGATTCAGTCGAATTTTCTGGAGGAGGAGGTTTTGAGGCCTCTGCGGTTGTTAAAACTATCGCAACAGGAACAATTGCAGATGTTATTACATTTGATGGCGGTGACGGATATGCTCCTGGATTATTTTTTGATGTCAATAATTTTGGAACTCGTGGTTCAGGTCTTGAAGGTAAAATTACAGATGTTATAGAAACATTTTCGATACCTGTTTGTGGTGACATAATACTCGACCATTATTACAAATATATAAATGCTACAGCCTATGGCATGGGCGGAAATCCTTTAAATAATGTACAACATTCTTTAATAGAAACTCTTGGTTTTGTGCATTTGCATACAGGAACGATTACTGATACAAGGGTGACCACTATTGGTGTTAATTACGAAGAGTTACCTGAAGTTCATGTAACGTATTCAAATACGTTTGAATTGAGAACTAATAGCGTAGCAAAAATTTTAAATTTAAATCCAGACCCGGATGATTTTGGAAGAACTAATGCCATAACAGGAACTTTTATTGCGGGTGAAAGATTGGTATCTAATACTGGCGATAAAATAGGAACCTTCTATGCAACAGTAAGCGAACCAGATAATATAATTACGTTAAACGACCCTTCAAAATTACGAGTAAAGCCTTATCATTATCTAGGCGTTTATAATGTAGGAGCGGATGATTTGACGCCTGATATTTCCAATTATGTTAATGATACACATACAATTTATGATGTAAAAATAACTCTTGGTGGAAAATTTGTTAAAAATAAATTTACTTACAGAAGAGGATTAAATTCTTTAAATTCTCTTGATACGTATTCCCCGTCAAACGAACCTGTATACTCTACCGTAGAACTAGAAATGACAGGAGGGTTTCAAAAATTAACTTTTCCTATAACTTCTTTAACTCAAACAGGCGGATTAGCAACTGTAACTACTTACGATAGACACGGACTTACCGATGGAGGAAAAGTTGTTGTTACAGGAGTAAGTCCTTCGGCCTATAATGGTGAAAAAGTGATTACGGTATCAGCAGATGAACCAACAAAATTTACTTTTTCTATAGATTCGTTTACTACTTCTCCAGCAACGAATATACCTGGTTCAAGCATGTTATATGATGAAAATGTATCGGTTAAATTTGGTATGACATATAAGCACGTAGATGGCACAGAATTTCCTAACGTTATTGACAGATATCTTATTGGAACATCTGATTTTGAGGCTAATGATGTAATTACAGGATTTACCAGTGGTGCAAAAGCAACTGTAGCAAATTCTGGTTCAGTTTATGATGCTTTTCCTGGATTTCCTGGTAACAATGCAATCATTAGACCTAAGGAAGAAAGTACGGAAGCAGGTTCAATTGGTTCAATAGAAATATTAAATCCAGGCGTAGGATTTACAACTGCGCCCTCTGCTACCATGATTTCTACCGGTGATGGGACTGCCAGGTTTAAAGTTACAATTGGAGCAGTAGGTGATGTTTATGGCAGATATTTCGATGAAAATGGTTTTATAGGTTATTCTAAAAAAATTATTGATAGTAATTTTTATCAAGATTATTCGTATTCATTAAGAAGCAGTAAACAATTAAATGAATATGGAGAAATAGTAAAAAAACTTCTTCATCCTATTGGTACAAAATTGTTTGGAGAATTCAGACCACAGGGCGAATCTTTGAATTTTAGTTTTGATAATATGGTCGTGATGGAAGATGGTTCATTTTTACAAATAGAAAATTCATTTGACAAAATCAAGACTGAACAATATTTTGAACCTACACATAATGTAGCATTAAAAACAATTAATGATGCGACTAGTTCTTTAGGATTAACTATTACAGGTGGGTCTAATCTTGTTTTTGACCCTGATAATACTGAAAATTTACCACAAGATTTTCCTGCTAATTCCATGGTTGTGATAGATGATGAGCAAGCATTTATGGTTTCATATGGTGAATTGAAAATGGAAAATTTTCTGAATGGTTCGGTTTCAACTGATTCTCTAAATGCTATATCGAGATTCATTGTTAATAATACAACTTCTTCTTTTACAGTTTCAGAAGATGTTACGCAAACCAAATCAGACAATACAGTTGTAAAGGGTAAAGTATTATCACAGGAATTAAATCAATTTGGAAATACGGTTTTGCTTTTACACACATGTAATGGTAATTTTGAAGCTACATCTAATATTTCTTTTGGTACCCATACTGCTAACCTGTTTTCAGTTGATTCAAATGTCATATTCGGTAATACTTTATCGGTAACATTAAGTTCTATATCTAATTTGACCAGAAATGAAACTACTTTAGTGGATGCCACAGTTGTTACTGAGAGACCTCACAATTTAAGAAATAAAGATAAAGTAATAATTTCTGGTGTGAATAAGGCGACATGGAATGGAACATATACGATTAATGTTGTTGACGATAAAACATTTGGTTATAGAGCATTTTCATTGTTAGATATAGGCGACCCATTAGATGATTCGAATAATTTGGAATTTTCAAATGCTACCGTTACCGTAGTAAGAGGTACTGATTTTCAGAATGATTTTAATGTTAATGATATTATAATTCTTAATAAGAGTGGAGAAGAAGCAAAAATAACTGAAATAATAAATTCTTCATGTATAATAGCGAATACTAGGATTAGTACAGATAATAGTTTTAAGTTGGCTTTGGAGAATAATGGAACTTTGAAAGTAGAGAA